>OKWR01000104.1_pt1 | contig 115651 bp, 88 predicted proteins | sample 1607101 | NCBI WGS metagenome assembly OKWR01 (sample SAMN04414076, study PRJEB24778) | human gut metagenome | material: faecal | host: Homo sapiens
GGTGGTAGGTAAAACAATAAAATACCTATTCATAATAAGATAAAGGAATTTTTCTTTCACCTACCACCCCGCCCGTTGGGCACCCCTCCTCCAACTGGAGGAGGGGAATTAAGATAGTCAGAATATCATAACTACACTGTTAAATTATCATTTATCATAATATGAACTAATTATGTTCACTTACTTAGCGATATCTTTAATAGGTATGAAACCTAAATTCTGATAAAATCAAATCTGAGTTTAACAAGAAGGTCGATATCATCCAAGGGCATTTCTCTAATTTTCATATACCCCAATATTAGAGTTATGCATTATGCAAAGTTACAATAAAAATCAGAAGAGTCCCATAGTATACAAGTTTCTTTAGCTTCCGGAGGTGAAGACAGGAAAAACCTTACTTCTTATCATAAACCCCATTAGAGAACTTCCCGTAAGCCATTACCTGATTTGTATCGGGAAGATGTACAATCTCCGGAAGATTATTCGTATCGAAGTCAATATAAACCAACTTTTCCGTATCCGAACCGTTACGAATGACATGTGCACCTTCAGGCCCAGCAGGGAAAGTAATTGCATCACCGGCCTTCACCGTCACATCCCCATTCGCCGTGCGAACTATTCCTGTACCACTGATGATATAAAAGACTTCTTCATCCGTTTCATGATAATGATATCCATAAGCAAAACTGCCCGGTTCCACTTCTACAAAGTTCACGCGGCATTGGTCCACATCCGCCTGCTCAACAATCGGCTTCACTGTAAATTCATTACCACCCTGACTGATTTTCTGACCTTCTGCGGTCTTGTAATTCTTTACTACAAGTTCTTTCATTGTTTTTTTGCTTTTAATTTGTTTATAAAATAGTTGCATTCTTCAGTTTTTTCACTAACTTCGCAAATGTAGTCAATGACTTTCCGATGATGCAAAGCTATATACTATTTTACTTATAAACAAGAAGTTACAAACCGGTAAGATAGTTACCTAAAGGTTACTTTTGCTGAAAAGCAAGAGTTTAAAAATGAAGAAAAGAAGAAAAAACTAATTATGACCTAATCACAAAAGTATGAAAACAAGAATTACCTCTAATCGTATCACAGAACTACATCCGGACGAGATATTCGTTTTTGGCAGCAACCTAGAAGGCGCGCATGGTGGCGGAGCCGCTTATCTGGCATGGAAAAAATGGGGAGCCATCTGGGGACAAGGAACCGGATTACAGGGACAGACCTATGGCATTCCGACCATGCATGGTGGGCCGGAAGCCATCAGACCTTATGTAGATGAGTTTATCCGCTTTGCCAAAGAGCATTCACAATATACTTTCCTCGTTACAGAGATAGGATGCGGCATTGCCGGATTCGTTCCGAAAGAGATTGCTCCTTTATTTAAAGAGGCCGCGGATGTGCCTAATATTCACCTGCCTCAGCGCTTTTGGGATGTATTGAATGCGAAGTAAAGCTTCGCTCGCCTTCTGCCTAAAGCCAACAAAATACAGGAAAGGGAACAGAGGGAACAGATAACAAATATCACGCCTGTGGAAACCAGGATATTCCCGATGCCTACCAGTGGGGAAACAATGCCACCGAACGAAAAACAAACAGCACCCAACAGCGCTGAAGCTGTTCCAGCATTCGCACGTTCACACTCCATGGCCAGTGCAGTAGAGGTGGTAAACGTCATTCCCATCATAAAAAGAACCGCTAACAGCAGTAGTTCATAAACCCAGAAGTTGCACCCCAAAACCAAAGCGGAACATTCGAGTAAGGAAAAGAGAAGCATACCTATACAACCGGTCAGCGTTCCGTTTGCAGGCCGGCGAAACTTTACGGAAAATGCTGCCGCACCACCGATGGCAATGGCATTAATACTGAAACAAATACTGAAAGCAAAAGGCGAATGCCCATAATGTTGCTGTATTATAAAAGGCGAGGAAGCAATATAGGCAAACAGTACTCCTTGTGCAAAAGCAAGTTGCAGCACATAACAGACATACTGCTTATTGCGAATCACCACCTTGAAACTATTAAAGGTATCCGCCCATTTCGTAGCCAGGCGATTTTCCACCGGGAGTGATTCCCGGAAACGCATACATCCTATCAAAAGGAGCACACCCAATACAAGTAGAATTAAGAAAATTCCCTGCCAACCGATGGCTTCCGTAAACACTCCTCCAATAATAGGCGCTACCACAGGAGCAATACCGTTGATGGCTCCAATGATCGCCAGCATCTTTGCCAAATCTTTGCCCGAGAATTTATCCGTAGCAATGGAACGGGCTATAACAATACCGCCCGCCCCGGCAATGCCTTGTATCAACCGGAAAGCAACGAATTGCTGAATATTCTGCGCAAACAAACAGAACATCGTTGACACGATAAACAACCACATGGCAACCTGCAACGGTATGCGTCTGCCATAACGGTCACTCAAAGGACCGAAGAATATCTGCCCGACGGCCAGCCCGATCATACTTGTAGTCAGTCCTAACTGAACCATCGAAGAACTTGTACTGAAATATTCTCCCATAGACGGAAGGCTCGGCAGATACATGTCGGTGACAAAAGGCCCGAAGGCCGTCAGCATACCCAATAAAATAAGAATGAACAGTTTTGAATTATCTTTTCCCATATAAACTTAACTTATACATTTCGTGGAATATACGTCCACTTTCGGACTGCAAAAATAAGAATAATTCAGCTTATTCTCTCTACCTGTTTTATCCAAAGCTATCCCAAACAAGAACAAAAAAATCTCAACTTATCCTGCAACTTCCAACTTCTTGTCTATACGCAGCTCATGCTTCACCAAACGGCGAATGGAACGATAAGTAGGATGCAGTACTTTATACGGGCGAATATCACTCTCATAAACAAGGAATACCAACAGGCAGAGCAAAGCCACCAGAATGAGCCAGCCATACAGTTCTTTCATCGAAACCATCAGAGCCTGTTGTTGCACAGCACCATACAGTTCTCCGACAGGTATCCGGCTAATGAAAGGATTTACATGATCCACTGCCGAACCCAGTAACATCGAGTTCTTCTTCATTGCCCCATTAAGAGCATGCCCAAGTATAGCCGTGCCCAAAGCCCCACCAAATCCGGCACTGACAAACGACTGTACGGACACTGCCTGAAAGAAATGCTGAAAGGGGACACGAGACAACACTGTGAGAAAACAAATGGCTATCATCACATACCCAAAACTGCGTAAGAACAGCGGCACAAACAACGTCTCCTTCGGTAAAGCATACTCAATGCCGAAATAGAAATACATCAGATAGCCGGTAATGGAAGAGAATGCAATCACCGTCATCGTCTTATAACGCCACTTACGACGGGAAAAAGTGAAAAAGGTAAAGCCTGCTCCCACAACAATCCCCAACAATACCACCCAGTTGAGCGAAACTACATTCAGGGCATCATACCCCAATATACCTTCCATATAGATGTGCTCAAAGAGATGCGAAGGCGCCAACAGAATATCTATCACTATATATAGTATAAAGGGAAGCCATACGGAGCGATACGTCCATGTCTTCAAAGCAATGAACGGGTGGCGAATGAAAGATGCACGCCACAAATTCAATGCAAGAATGAGCATACCGATGATAGTTGCCGCCCGTATTTGGAAAGACCGATACCAATCATAATATTCCCCATACACACAGACAAAAAGGATGCACAACAGCACAAGCCCCCACATCAAAGCACCCAGCCAATCGATGCCAAACAACGGTAACTTCGGTAGGGAACGATAACTACGGAAGAGCCACAACGTAGCCAACATTACCAATAGCAATAAACCAATAATCAACCAGTGCATATACTCCCACTTTGCCCAAAATGCCGTATAGACCGTTACCAGTCCCGACAACTGAATACAACTCTGCACCAGCAGATAGATAAAGCAGAAAAATACCGACAAATCCCGTTTAGGAGTAAGCCATAGCTGAATGGTGGAATTACATTCGAACGTAGCCCACATGCGGAAGATACCTGCAAAAAAACAGGTGATTACCAACACGGGAATGCTATGCGTATGCATACATATCAGATTAGAAACAATCAGGGCAATGCTGCACGTCATCAATGAAGTCTTCGAAGCAAAACGGAATTTCAGTCGAAACATGATGGCAAATGTCAGCCCCATGCCTATCATGGAAGAGTAGCCTGCCATCATAATATCTTCCTGCATCAATGCCGTAGAACCGACCATCTCACTGACTGCCGCCAAATAGAGACCACCGGAAAACTGGAAAACGATGACAAAGGCAATGATGATCCAGGGACGCAACTTAGGAGGAACAAAATCACGGATGGCCGGAATGGAAAAAGGTCCTGTTTCGTGCATAATATCAATAATTTACTACGCACTCCACATTCATACCGGCACGCAGGCGTTCCATATCTTCCGGACGGTTGCCGGTAGAGAATTCTATACGGACAGGAATACGTTGTTCTACTTTCACGAAGTTTCCGGCAGAGTTATCCTGCGGCAGAAGAGAGAAGCTGGCACCCGTAGCGCGGGAAATAGATTTCACAGCACCTTTAAAAATTACTCCGGGCACAGCATCCACTTCTATTTCTACCGACTGGCCTTCCCGGATATGAGTAGTCTGGGTTTCTTTATAATTAGCCACTATCCACCTCTCATTTTCATCGACAATGTCAACCAAAGTCTGTCCAGGTTGTATCAGCTGCCCTTCTTGAATTTCTTTCCGGCCGGTAGTTCCGTCACTGGGTGCGAGAATAACGGTATAAGAAAGATTCAGGCGTGCCAGTTCCAAGGCAGCTTGTGCCAGCTTGATACCTGCATCCGTCTGTTCCAGACGATGGGTCTGCTCCTGCTTTACCAAAGTTGTAGATTGACGTTGGCGAAGCAGAAGCTCATAACGCGCTTTGGATGCCTCATAATTTGTCTGCACGGCATCGTACTGCTGTTTGGTGACGGCATCCTGCGCCAAAAGTTTTTTATATCGGTGATATTCGCGTTCGGCATTATCCAGACGGACTTTCGCTTCCTGCAAACCGGCATCGGATACAGCAATATTATTCTGAGTAGTATGTACCGTGGTGGCCACTGCATTCTTTCCCGAAATAGCATTCTGAAAATCAGCCTCAGCCTGTGCCAGACGGAAACGAAACTCGGAATCCTCAATCAGGGCCAGGGTATCGCCTTTACGCACCCTCTGATATTCATCAAAATAAATTTTCTTGATAAAGCCTTGTACACGGCTATTAACAGGGACAATCAGTTGTTTTACCTGTGCGTTGTCTGTATAGGCTACATTGCCGAGGTGAACGAAATGTGAACATACCCACACCAGTCCGGCAATAAGTAAGAGACTAACCACTACGTTATAAATCAGTTTTTTCTTTTTGCGTTCCATATCTTATTTAATTCATTAGTTTACATTCATATATCAAAAACCATTTTTCATCCGCAGACAACGCGGATTACACAGTTCCTACGGCTGTGCTATGCCTTTCAGAAAAATAAAATCCGCATAATCCGTGTCATCTGCGGATGAAAAATTACTTGATGACGATTTATAAGCACCCCGCCGTCTTCTTCAACTTATAAAGATTGAAAAGTATATTGATCTGTGCATTCACCAACTGCAGCTCCGCATTCAGTTTAGAATTGCTGGCATCCAGCATATCAGTAATCAGCGCCAGATCATTCAAATAGCGATTATTCACCACACTGTAGTTTTGTGCTGCCAATTCCAAGCTTTTCTCTTGTGTATCGCAAATAGTAAAAGCCTCATAAAAACGGATATATGCCGCTTTTACTTCCGTCCGCACATTCTCCTGCAACAATAAGTCGTTTTCTTGCGCACGCCGGGTGGACAGTCGTGCCAGACGAATTTTCTTACCCGACTTGAAAGTAGAAGCAATATCGAATTTCACTCCTACACCGACATACCAATAGTTCAGATTTTTGTTAATGGGAGGCACTTCAATCGTAATAGGACCATCTAGTTTATCACCTGCAAAAAGAGCTATGGACGGCAAACGTTCAGCCTTTGCAATCCGTTCATTATACTCCGACTGCTTGATATTCAGTTTCATCTGTTGCAGCACGGGAGAACTCAATACCGCCGTTTCCTGCCAATGAGCTTCTTCCGAGGGCTTGGGAAGTCGTCCCAGCAAGGTAGTATCCACATTTATCATCGTTTCCTGGGGCAAACCCAATACCGTAACCAATTGATTGTTCAGGATAAGGATACCATTTTCAATCTGTGTCAATGCCAGTTCCAAAGATTTCAGTTGCAACTCATAGCGAGTGATATCATTCTTTAAAGCCAACCCTTGCGATTGTTTGGCATTGATCTCTTCTACCAATTTCCGGGTTTGCTCTATATTCTTCCGGTATACTTCCGCCTGATTCTGCAATTTGTACATCTCCAGATAATTCCCCACTAACAGAAAGCGGATATCCTGCCTGTTCTTTTCCTTATCCAACTCTGCCAGTTGCTGTTGTAATTTGGCAATGGCAATCCGACTGGTGATAGCTCCACCCGCATAAATTACCTGCGATGCTTCTATTGCAAAGTTATTGCCGAAGTGCGGCATAGCGGCATTCTCTCCATTTGTAAAATCACGGTCTGCCAACCAGGCATCCCCCAAATAACTTGCCGAAACGGATACGTCAATCGAAGGAAGTTGAGCATTCCTGGCCACCTTTATTGCCTGCCCGGCTTCCTCTTCCGCCAAACGGAACGTACGAATACTGCGACTATTAGCATCTGCCAACTCGAACATTTCTTCAATTGTCATCTTCTGAAAAGTTTGTGCAGATGACAACGAAATGCTCAATGCCCCGATAAAGACAAATAATACTTTCAATTTTCTCATAATACCTATTAAATTAATAAAGGGGCATCAAAATGATAATTTAGCGGGCTGAATTTTAAGCCTGAAAGGCTTGCATTATATAGCGTAGGGCATCGCCCTACGTAATGTGCATCCCCATTTCTAAGCCCTGAAAGGGCGATATAAAGGTTGATGCTTAATTGCGCCCTTTCAGGGCTTAAATTAAATAATCACGTAGGGCGTTGCCCTACGCTATGTAATATCAGGCTTTCAGCCTGTCTTGATTTCAGGTATTCAGTTCCCTAAATTATCATTTACCCCAAAACGGCTGCAAAGGTCGGATAAATTCTTTGCCGGAGGGAAATCCCAAATTGTGCAAAATTGGTTTAATTTGGAGATTTCAAAGGTTTACATTACCTTTGTACAACATTAAAATCACACCTAATGACCTCTTCCATACGCATCAGAAACATCAGTGAACTCCCCATCATTAGTGGCAGTAGAAATGACACACGAAAGAAAATCAGTTGCATCACTATCGGGTATCGGGAGGCGGAAGAACAGTTTTCGTCAGATATCCACCTGGACGCTTTTATTATCTTATTGGTTTTATCCGGAAAAGGACATATCGTAATCAATTACAAAACGTATGATATTCAAGCGCATACGCTTTTACTTCTATCTTCTGCTCATCTGTTTCATTTTTATGAATGTAGTGATGACTTTCAATGCCAATGTCTCTTTGTCAGCAAGGCTTTTACGGATGAAATGGACTCCACCGACATGATCTACCGACGGACCAAATACGGTGTACGGCTATATAATCAGCCGGTAGTTTCTTTAGCACATCCTTACGCCATTTTATTAGCCGAACGATTAGCCAGCATCAATAAGAATATTGACCGTACAGAGCATTTCTATCACAAAGAAGTCATTCTGAACCGTTTGTTCGCCCTCTATCTTGACTTAAGTGATATCCTTGAACGAACCAACCTCCCCCATACGGACGGCTGCCTGACTCGATACGAAAGTATTATCAAATCCTTCATCGAACTACTGGCAACGCATTATCGTGAAGAACATAAGGTAGATTTCTATGCTGCCCGCCTGAACTTATCTGCCCACCATCTGACACAGATCGTAAAGCTCGTGACAGGACAAAGCGTGAGCGACTTCATCTTTGAAATGCTATTCAGCGAAGCCCGTAACTTACTGACACATTCCAAACTCTCCATACAGGAGATTGCCACCACCCTCAACTTCTCCGACCAGTCTTCATTCGGAAAGTTCTTCAAACGGAAAGCCGGTGTATCACCGGTTGATTTCAGAAAAGATATAGTGTTCGTTGAGAAAAGATGAATTTGCCGAAATGGAAGCAAGGGCATTGCTTCTGGTCGTACAATGAAGATTTAATACACGAAATTCACATACACAACAAATTTTAGAAGCACCGGCCACTCATAATAACATATCCGCCAGGACGGGGCGGATACACATAGTGTAAGGAAACCTCCAAATTACTATTTTCCCATTTACAGGAAGTTAAGAGTTTGTCGACAAGAAGTTGGGAGTTTGTCGACATAAAGTTAACTTCTTGTCGACAAGAAATTAGCGTCTTGTAAGCTTTTGATAATCTGAGAGAAATCTTCCTTACACAAAAAGAATATTCGTATACATATATTACTTGCGTTCCACATGCCTCTTAAATAATCCGTTGGCGGAATTCGTTTCAGAGCGACTCCATGCCATCTCCGTGTCATCTCCATACTATCTCCGTAACTACTCCGTAGCCTGTTCGGCCAGTGATCCCTCTATTATATACGGAGTAAGTACGGAGCAGACACGGAACAAATCTGTGCATAGTTCTGATAGAAGTCATGTAACTCAAGTTTCTTTATTCAGATATTTATCGTACTTTTGTAGCCTGTAAACCAGCTATTACGTTTAAGAAGGAATACAACTATGCGCTATAAACTTTCGGCACCAGCCACTTTGCATACCACTATCCAGCTCCCGGCTTCCAAAAGTATCAGTAACCGGGCTTTGATATTACACGCTTTGGCCCAAGGGCATATCGCGCCAAGCAATTTGAGCGATTGCGATGACACCCGTGTCATGATAAAAGCATTGGACGGAAATCCCGGACATATCGACATTCTTGCCGCCGGAACCGCCATGCGTTTTCTCACGGCTTACCTCAGTGTAACACCGGGTACACGCATCATTACCGGTACCAAACGGATGCAACAACGCCCCATACGTATTCTGGTGGATGCCTTACGTGAACTGGGTGCACAAATAGAGTATGCCGGAAAAGAAGGCTTCCCCCCTTTGAGCATCACAGGTACAGAATTAACAGGCGAAGAAATCAGCCTTGCCGGAAATGTCAGCTCACAATATATATCTGCTTTACTAATGATCGGTCCCATCCTGAAAAACGGATTGAGGTTGAATCTTACAGGAGAAATCATTTCCCGCCCTTACATTAATCTAACGCTGCAACTGATGAAAGAATTCGGTGCAGACGCTGCCTGGAGTTCCGAAAGCAGCATCACCGTCCGTCCGAGTAAGTACAAAGACATACCTTTCACAGTAGAAAGTGACTGGAGCGGTGCTTCTTACTGGTATCAGATGGTTGCCTTAATCCTGGATAATGAAAAAGAGGAATCTACAAAAACTGAAATAAAATTACCCGGACTTCTCCCACGCAGCCATCAAGGTGACAGCCGGGGAGCTGAAATATTTGCCAAACTCGGTGTACACACCACATATACCGGCCAAGGAGTGGTACTGACTAAGATGGGAACTCCCGTTGCCTGTTTAAAGGAAGATTTAGTGGATATACCCGACTTGGCACAAACTTTCGTTGTGACTTGTTGTTTAATGAACATACCTTTCCGATTTACCGGATTGCAGAGTTTGAAGATAAAGGAAACCGACCGCATTCAGGCTCTTATCACGGAATTGCATAAACTGGGATATGTGGTAAAATCGGAACAGGACAGTATATTAATCTGGAATGGTGAGCGCTGCGAACCGGAATCCCATCCCGTTATTGCGACTTATGAAGACCACCGGATGGCAATGGCATTTGCACCCGCCATCCTGCGAATGCCATCCATAAGGATTGCTGATCCGCAAGTGGTTTCCAAGTCTTATCCGGGATACTGGGAAGATTTGAAACAAGCAGGATTTGAGATTGAAATAGAGGAATAAGCTATGTGGATATTAATTATAAGTCTTATTGTACTTGTCTGTATCGCCCTTTTGGCAGGATACATCCGTAACCAACGCTTGCAAAAGAAAATAGAGCGCGGAGAACTGGATGCCATGCCTGAAGTGAAAGAGGTCGATGCAGAATGCTGCGGACAGCACGAAATATGCGAACGGGACAGTCTGTTGGCTGCCGTCAGCAAAAAGATAGAGTACTACGATGATGAAGAACTGGACAAGTACATCGGCATTGCCCCCGAAGATTACACTCCTGAACAGGAAGATGAATTCAGGGACGTATTCTATACGATGCAGGACATCGACGTTGCCGGATGGGTACGCAGTTTGCAACTGCGTGGAATAGCTCTGCCAAACAATATCAAAGATGAAATATTCCTGATTATAGGAGAGAGGAGATTTTAAAGTGGATCTACTACAATACACCTTCTTCCAACATGCCCTCATCGGCAGTTTGCTGGCAAGCATTGTTTGCGGACTTATCGGCACGTATATCGTAACAAGGCGACTGGTGTTCATTAGTGGCGGACTGACACATGCTTCTTTCGGAGGAATTGGTCTGGGATTATATACCGGAATTTCTCCCATTTTGGCAGCCGGAGTGTTTGCGGTACTGTCGGCTTTTGGCGTGGAGTGGCTTAGCAAACGCAATGATATGCGTGAGGACTCGGCTATCGCGGTATTCTGGACGCTGGGGATGGCATTGGGTATCATGTTCACTTTCCTTTCACCCGGGTTTGCACCTGATTTGTCGGCTTATCTGTTCGGTAATATACTGACGATTACATTCGGAGACATCGCCTTGCTGGCAGGACTTGCAGTGATACTGGCTACTTTCTTTATCCTATACCTGCGTCCGATTATTTACGTTGCTTTCGACCGGGAATTTGCACGTTCACAAGGTATTCCCGTACAAATATTCGAATATGTACTGATGATGTTCATTGCACTGACCATTGTGGCATGTCTGCGCATGGTAGGCATTGTGCTGGTTATTTCCCTGCTCACCATCCCGCAAATGACTGCGAATTTGTTTACGCATCGTTTCCACCGCATTATCTGGCTATCCATCGGCATCGGTTATCTCAGTTGCCTGGGCGGATTGATGATATCCTATTATCTCAACGTTCCTTCCGGCGCAGCTATCATCTTCTTTTCCATCATTATATACGTAATATGTAAGCTGGGAAAGAGTTTTTATTTATCTTTACGGCAGAAAACGCAGAACCCGTAAAACTTACTGGCATAGTTGAAACGCAAAGTAATCCTCCTCACTGGCATCTTAGTCACTTTGATGCTCGTTGCCGGATGTTCCACCCGAAAGAACACAGCCGGCACACGCTTCTATCATGCCCTAACCACCCGCTACAACGTCTACTTCAACGGAAACGAAGCTTATAAAGCCGGATTGCAGGCACAGCAACAAGGGAATAAGGATAACTACATGGAAATGCTCCCCCTCTATCCCATCGGCAATAAAGAAACTACAGGTATCGGTACTTCCGACTATGAGCGAGCCATTGAAAAAGCGCAAAAAGCTATTCGTCAGCATTCTATCAAGCGACGCCCCATACGTAAACCAGGACGGGCATACACGGACGAATACAAAAAATGGCTGGCACGTCGGGAGTTCAATCCTTTCATACACCGTGCATGGCTGCTATTGGGAAAAGCACAATATCAGAAAGGAGATTTCCCGGAAGCTGCCTCAACATTTTCTTATATCGTGCGCCTCTATGACGGACAGACGAGCATCACTTCCGAAGCTCTGATCTGGCTATCCCGCTGCTACTCAGCACTGGGCTGGCAATACGATGCTGAAGATGCTCTGAACCGAGTAAATAACGATAGTCTGCCGCTATCACTGGCAGTCCCTTATGCTTCGGCAACAGGAAACTACCTGTTGGGCAGTCAACGATACAAAGAAGCCATCCCCCATCTAGAAAAGACAGCCAAAAACGAGAAGAACAAACAGCAAAAAGCGCGATGCTATTATCTCTTGGGACAGACCTACCAGCTATTACAACAACCGGAACAAGCTTATCAATCATACAGCAAAGTAATTCGTCTCAACCCTCCGTACGAACTGGCATTGAGTGCCCGTATCCGCCAGACGGAAGTGATGCCCACCGCCAATAGCCGTAAGATAACAGGAAAGCTACTGCGGCTGAGCAAAGACGAGAAAAACGAAGAGTATCTGGATCAGATTTACTATGCATTGGGTAATGTTTACCTAGCCGGGAAAGACACGGCGCAGGCTCTTTCCGCATATCACAAAGGAATAGAAAAGAGCACCCGTAATGGTGTGGAGAAAGGAATTCTTCAACTGACATTAGGAAACTTGTACTGGCAGCAGGCACGCTATGCCGAAGCGCAGAAAGCATATGCAGAGGCAATAGGATTGATAGATAAGACCCACCGGGAATATGCCGGCATAACCACCCGTTCGGAAATATTGGACGAACTGGTACCTCATACCAATGCCATACAGTTGCAGGATAGTTTGCAGCACCTTGCCGGGATGCCGGAAGCGGAACGAATGGCCGTCATAGAAAACATCATTGCACAGGTCATCGCCCGGGAGGAAGCAGAACGCAAGGCGGCCGAAGAAGCAGAGCGGGAAACAAACCGCCTGCAGATGCGGGAAGAAGTGGAAAGTCAGTTACCTGCAACTTCGATTATCAGCAAACCAGGGCAAGGGCATACCACTACTTCACAAACCACCCAGCCGGCAATAGGCGGAAAACAGGATTGGTATTTCTATAATCCGCAATTAGTGGAACAGGGAAAAGCAGAGTTCCAACGTTTGTGGGGACGTAGAAAACTGGAAGACAACTGGCGAAGGAAAAATAAGACTGTGGTTGCACTGGACGATTTTGAAGAAATAGATTACAGTGAACCGGAAGATATTGCCTCCAAAGACAGTATCCGGAACAGTCAGGAAAATGAAACTACAGAAAGTTCTGTCTCCCCAGAAAAAGATCCTAAAAAGGGAAACACCGACAGTATCGCCAATGACACGCATCGTCCGGAATACTATCTGGCACAGATCCCATTGACAGAAAAAGCCATGCAGGCATCCAACGCATTGCTATCGGAAGCTTTATACGGTGCCGGAATGGTTTTCAAGGATCGTATGCACGATTTCCGACGGGCAGAAGCCATGTTCGAAAGGCTCATCCGGCAGTTCCCGGACTTCGCACAAGCTGATGAAGCCTATTATCAGTTATTCCTGACGGAATTGGCTATAGAATATTATGAGAAAAAAGGCAGTTCCGCTGAAAAATATAAAGCCGAACTTATCGCCCGATTCCCCGAAAGCCGTTATGCCAAGACACTGGCTGACCCGGATTTCGCAGAGAATGCCGTACATGGTAAGCAACGTGAAGATTCACTCTATGTCCGTGCTTATGAGCATTTCCTGATGGGCGACACAGCCACTGTGCGGGCTGCCGAACATCTTTCTTCCGAAATATATCCATTAGGGCAACACCGCCCGAAGTTTATGTTCCTCGAAGCCGTCACCCGGCTACAAGGAGGAGAAACAGAAAGGTTCCTCGCCACTCTGAAAGAACTTGTACAGCAATATCCACAGAACGAAATCACCGATCTGGCCGCCCATATACTGAAAGGCGTACAGGAAGGGCGTCTGCTGGCCCGTGACAGCCATACATTCGGTTCTATCTGGCAACGACGGAATGCCGAACTGGCCGAGGCAGGCAATCTGTTGGGCGACAATTCGAGCAGTACCGCTATTCTCCCACCGGACAGCGCTTTCAGCACAGAGCGCAATGTACCGTTCCTCTTTATCCTTGCTTATGAAGAAGGAAAAGTAAACGAGAATATGCTTCTGTTTGAAGTGGCACGCTATAATTTCTCTACTTTCCTGGTTAAGAACTTCGACCTTGCATTTGCTCACGAACGGGGTATCGGTATGTTGCAAATTCGTCCGTTCAACAATTACGATGAAACACAGCAGTATTTCCGTCGGCTTTATGCAAATCCCGAAATGGCGGCACGGCTCAGTGGTATGCGTGCTATACTCATCTCGGAGGCCAACTATGCGCAATTAATCAAACAATATAGTTTCGATGATTATGATGCCTTCTACCGTACACACTTCTCGTCCATACCGGAACCGGAACTGAAAGGCTATACGCTGGATGAACCTCTGCTAAACCTGCCGACAGAGGAAGAAGAACGACAGAGAGAAGAAAATCTGCCTGCGGAAGAGGACGACCCGGAAAATGGTGTTATCTTTGGCGACTGAAATAGTGACGAGTGACAAGCTACAAGCTACGAGTACAACGCAGCCACTTGTAGCTCGTAGCTTGTAGCTAAAAACTTATAAATATGAAGAGAGATAGATTACTTTGGGTGGACGATGAAATCAGTTTGTTGCGACCGCACATCCTGTTTCTGGAAGGCAAAGGCTACGAAGTAGATACCGTAACCAACGGACAGGATGCACTCGACCGTTGCCGCGCTACAACCTACGACCTAATCTTTCTGGACGAAAACATGCCCGGACTGAGCGGTCTGCAAACTCTGGCATTAATAAAAGAAATCTGCCCCACCGTCCCCGTTATCATGATCACCAAGAGCGAAGAAGAGAACATCATGGACATGGCTATCGGACAAAAGATTGCGGATTACCTGATCAAACCCGTCAATCCTAACCAAATATTGTTGTCGCTAAAGAAGAATCTGCACCGTCGGGATATAGTCAGCGAAGCTGCACAAATCGGTTATCAGCAAAACTTTGGCAAGATAGGCATGCAAATCAATGACTCACTGACGGCAACCGACTGGATGGAGTTGTATCGCCGCCTCGTGTATTGGGAACTGGAACTGGAAGCTACAGACAGCCCCATGAGCGAGATGCTTGCCATGCAGAAAGCAGAAGCCAATTCTGCCTTTGCCAAATTCATAAAGAAGAACTATGCCAACTGGGTATCGGACGAAAAAGGGGCAACTAACACACGCAAACCCTCTTCGGAGAACACCGACCGCCCTCTGATGAGCCCGGATCTTTTCAAACGCATCCTTTTCCCTCTACTGGACAAAGGTGAAAAGATTTTCTTTATTGTACTTGATAATTTCCGGTACGACCAATGGCGCGTTCTTGCCAATGAATTATCCGGTTTATTCAACATTGAAGAGCAACTCTATTTCAGCATTCTGCCCACTGCCACACAATACGCCCGCAATGCCATCTTTTCCGGGTTGATGCCCGACCAGATAGCTAAGCTTTTCCCCGAATTATGGATAGACGAGGACGAAGAAGAAAACAAAAACTTGAATGAAGCTCCACTGATACGTACCATTATAGAACGCTACCGCCGCAGTGATACTTTCTCTTACCATAAAATAAACGATGCTTCCAGTGCAGAACGTCTGCTGGCACAACTTCCCGCCTTAGCGCAGAATGACCTCAATGTTGCCGTATTCAATTTTATCGACATGTTGAGTCACAGCCGAACGGAAAGTAAAATGATACGTGAACTTGCCTCCACAGAGGCAGCCTACCGTAGCATCACCCTTTCCTGGTTCCGCCATTCACCACTGAGCGATCTGCTGAAAGCACTTGCCAGCCGTCAGTATCGTGTCATCATCACCACCGATCACGGCAGCATCCGCGTAGACAACCCGATAAAGGTACAAAGCAACAGTAAAGAGATTAATGCCAACCTGCGCTATAAACTGTCACGCAACATGGCATACAATCCCAAACAGGTGTTTGAAATCACCCGCCCTTCTGAGATATACCTCCCCTCACCCAACGTGAGTACACGCTATATCTTCGCCACAGGTCGGGATTTCTTTGCCTATCCCAATAATTACAACCATTACGTCAGCTACTACACCGATACCTTCCAACATGGAGGCATTTCGATGGAAGAGATGATTATCCCGCTTATCACACTAAGTGGACGAAACTGAAAGTAAAATCATAATTAAATATAGTATGGAAATTAAAATTCAATCTCTGGACCACATCCATGAAGCCGCCCGCGAGTTTATCGCTGCTATGGGGGACAATACTGTTTTCGCTCTCTATGGAAAAATGGGAGCCGGTAAAACCACTTTCATCAAGGCACTTTGCCAGGAGCTGGGCGTTGAAGACGTCGTTACATCACCCACCTTTGCCGTTATCAATGAGTATCGTTCGGACATAGCGGGAGAGTTGATCTATCATTTCGACTTCTATCGGATCAAGAAGCTGGAAGAAGTATATGATATGGGATACGAAGATTACTTCTACAGTGGTGCACTCTGTTTCATTGAATGGCCGGAACTGGTGGAAGAACTGTTACCGGGCAATACAATTAAAGTGACTATCGAGGAACTGGAAGACGGTTCGCGCAAGTTGGCAATGGAAAATCTGGATTAATATCTTATGAGCCAATACATCGTACAAGGTATATTCGTAGTAGCCGGCATCCTCTCATTACTGGCGGCTGTGTTTGACTGGGAGTGGTTTTTCACTGCCCGCAACACACAGTTCGCCGTAAAGAGTGTAGGAAGAAAACGTGCCCGGTTATTCTATGGCGTACTGGGAATCATTCTTATCGGAATGTCTGTATTCTTCTTCCTGAATACACCGGAGGTTTAACCCTCCTACTGCCATCCCCCACCGAGTGCCTTATATAACCGCACCAGTGTTATCTGCTTATCCCGTATCGCATTGCTCAATCCGATCTGTGCATCGAAATATCCACGTTGTGCATCCAGCACGTCCAGATATCCGATTACGCCATTAATATACTGTAACTGAGCCAACTCCACATTTGTTTGTGCAGCTTGTTCCAGTTGCAGGCGTGACTCATAGATATCTTTTATCTTATTGAAATCTACAATCGCATTCCGCGCATCCTTGAAAGCCGTCAGCACTGATTTCTCGTAAGAGTAAACCTCCTGTTCGTACGCTGCTTTCTTGGCCTTCAGCATCGCCCGGTTCTTACCCATCGCAAATAACGGCGTCAACAGGGAACCACTTAGGAAATGATAGGGTGACTTCAGGAAATCCGAGAATTCAGCACTCTCCAAACCATAATGCGCTGTCAGAGCCAAACGGGGAAACATATTGGTATACGCAAGGCCTACTGTCGCATTTGCCGCAATCAATTTCTGTTCCGCCTGACGTACATCCGGACGGCGTTCCAGCAATGTGGAAGGAATTCCTACAGGAAGGTTTTCCGGCAATTTAACCGCTTCGGATAACACCGAGCGTTCTATCTTCCGTGGATATTCACCTGCCAGGAAAGCAATGTCATTTTCTTTAATGGAAATCTTTCGCTCCAGATCCGGTACCAATGTTGCAGTACGTGCAAATTCCACCTGCGCCTGCTGATAAGAGGTTTCGGAAGTGAGTCCGCCTTCAAAACGAAGCTTTGCCAACCGCACACCTTCTTTACGGGCATTCAGTGTCTGACGGACAATAGCCAGTTCATTATCCAAAGCTACCAGTTCAAAGTACGCTTGGGCCACTTCCGCCACCAAGCTCATTTTCAGTGCCCGCTGCGCCTCTATCGAACCTAAGAAATCCGCCATACTCTTATCTTTCGCCCAACGCAAGTTTCCCCAAAGATCCACTTCCCATGAAACGATTGCCTTCGCTTCATAGCTACGGTCCGAATCATAATTGTCTCCGCCATAGTTCTCCGCTTCCTTGTCTGCATACAGCTTTCCACTAACTTGCGGGAAAAGATTAGCAAAGTCTATGCGTTTCATTGCTGCCAGTTCTTTCACCCGTGCGGCAGCAATCTTCATATCCTTATTATATTCGAGCGTCCGCTCTATGAGCGCTTGCAGCGTAGTATCGGTATAGAGTTCCCACCATTGCCGGTCAGCAATAGAGAGCGCGTCCTGTTCCGTCGAGTCAAGCTGTTGCGGCAGGTTCAGTTCCGGACGTACATAATGTTTACCCAACTGGCAGGAACTGAACAATAACACCAACGCCATCATGTAATATATTGTATATTTTCTTTTCATAACTTATCGTTTAAATCGCTTCGTAACTTTCTTAATATTTGTACTCTTCGCTTTTGCCTTCGCCTTATAAATCAGCACAAAGAAGAACGGTACCAAAAGAATACCTACCGTCACAGCTAAAATCATTCCAAAGAATACACCCGTACCAATAGCCTGACGGCTTGCCGAACCCGGTCCGCTGGCAATAACCATCGGCAACATACCGAGAATAAATGCCAATGACGTCATCAGGATAGGACGGAAACGCAGCTGCGATGCATGTAAAGCCGCCTTAACCACGTTCGCTCCACGGTCTACTTGTTCTTTGGCGAATTCTACAATCAGAATTGCATTCTTTGCCGCCAGACCGACCAGCATTACCAATCCGATCTGGAAATAGACGTCGTTCTCCAATCCACACAGCCACACTCCGAGGTAGGCTCCCAGCGCAGCGATGGGCAATGAAAGTAACACCGCAATAGGCACTGTCCAACTTTCGTAAAGTGCTGCCAGGAAGAGGAATACGAATAGGAATACCAGTGCCAACACCATTGCTGTCTGTCCTCCGGCCTGCTTCTCCTGATAAGAAAGTCCACTCCATTCTACACCTATATTTTCCGGCAAGTGTTCGCGGGCTATCTGCTCAATAATTTCCATGGCCTGACCGGAACTGTAGCCATCCGCTGCTCCGCCACGGATTACGGCACTGTTGAACATATTGAAACGTTTGATGCTACCCGGTCCCGTGGTATATGAAGTGGTTCCGAGAGAAGTCAACGGTATCATTACATTATCCGCACCACGTACAAAGAACAGGTTGATGTTTTCCTTATGTTCCCGATAGGGTGCTTCAGCCTGAATGTATACACGATAGATACGATTAAACATATTGAAATCGTTCACATACACCGAACCCGTATAAGCCTTCATGGTTGAAAAGACATCTGCCAACGGCACCCCCGCCAGTTTTACCTTATCACGATCTACGTCAAAATAAAGTTGCGGAATATCCGCCTGTAAGGATGATGACAGCCCGGATAGTTCCTTACGCTGCGATGCATAATACATCAATGTATCCGTCGCCTGCACCAGGTTATCGAATGTAGCGTCTCCACGTGCCTCAAGCTGCATTTCAAAACCGCCCGAGCTTCCCAATCCCGGAATAACCGGTGGTGTGGAGAGATAGACTTTACACTCAGGATACTCCTGCAAATCCTTTTTCACTTGTGTCATTACCTCGTCAATGGTTTGTCCGTCACGCGCACCCCACGGCTTCATAATAACCGTCAGTTCGCTACGCGCTTGGCTGCTGCCTACACGAGGGCTGCTACCCACCACGCTCTGCACATACTCTACAGCCGGATTCAACATCAGGTACTCTACTGCACGCTCCGACACAGTACGTGTACGCTCCAGTGTAGCGCCTTCGGGCAGTTCCAGTTCCACTTTGAAGTAACCCTGATCTTCCACGGGCAAGAAACTGGTCGGTATCAAACGATTTATCAGTAAGATGGCTATCAGTACCACACCAAATGCAGCCAGTACTCTGCGAGGGTTTCCTATCACACGTGAAATCTGGCGAACATATTTACGGTTGCCCATATTCAGTGCATAGTTGATATAACGGAATACGATATTCTTTCGCTTATGCGATTCCGGTTTCAATATCAACGAACACATCACCGGGCTCAAAGTCAATGCAACCACCGTGGAAAGTAATACGGAAACCACAATTGTCACCGTGAATTGACGATAAAGCTGTCCCGTGATACCACCAAGGAAACTAACCGGTACAAACACAGCCGCCAGTACCAAAGACGTAGCAATAATCGCTCCCGTCAATCCCTCCATCGCTTTCTTCGTAGCTTCGTAAGGCGGCAGTTTCTCTTCGTGCATAATGCGCTCCACATTCTCCACCACCACAATAGCGTCGTCCACCACAATACCGATGGCAAGTACCAATCCAAGCAATGTAAGTATATTGAGTGAAAAACCGAATATAAGCATGAAGCCGAACGTACCAATCAGGGAAATAGGTACTGCCACAATCGGAATAAGTGTAGCACGCCAGCTTTGCAGTGACAGGAATACCACGATAATTACCAGTATCAATGCTTCAAACAAAGTCTTATATACCTCATGAATAGATTCTGAAATATATGTCGTCATATCAAACGGAATCTCGTAACTCAATCCGTCAGGGAAGTTACTGCTGATTTCATTCATTGCCTTCTTCACATTCTCTGCCACCTCCATGGCATTGGCGCCCGGAAGCATATAGATTCCTAACACCGCCGCATTTTCACCATTGATGCTGCTCTCCGTATTGTATGAGGATGCCTCCAGCGAAATACGTGCCACATCACGCAAGCGAATAATGGAACCATCTGCATTCGCACGAATCACAATTTCTTCGAACTGTCCTACTGTGGAAAGACGCCCCTGCGTTGTAATAGGAATAGTGATGTCCAATCCCTTCACCGGCTGTTGTCCCAACACACCGGCCGCGGACTCACGGTTCTGATCCTTGAGAGCATTCTGTAGATCGGCTACGGTCAGTCCGAAGTTTGCCAATTTGTCCGGCTGCACCCAAATCTGCATCGCATAGTAGCGGCTACCGATATTGGAAACACGTCCTACACCCGGAATACGGCGGAGTAAATCGAGCACGTTCAGTGTAGCGAAGTTACTCAGATAGATTTCATCAAACTTCGGGTCGGAAGACATCAGACAGATAGTCATTAACTGGCTGGCTGCCTGTTTTTCTACGGATATACCGTTCTGCACCACTTCTGCCGGAAGACGAGACTCGGCCAGTTTCAAACGGTTCTGTATTTCTACCGCCGCCAAATCGGGGTCAGCGGAAATATCGAATGTCACTGTAGCGGAAAAGCCGCCGGAATTGGAACTGTTGGACTCCATGTAGAGCATTCCCGGTGTTCCATTCAATTCTTGTTCGATAGGTGTAGCCACTGCCTGTGATACCGTCAGTGCACTGGCACCGGGATACGAAGCACTAATCTTTACCACCGGTGGCGTAATCTGCGGATATTGATCAATGGGGAGCATCGACAGTCCGATGATACCTACAATAACAATCAGTATAGAGATGACAGCCGAGAATACCGGTCTGTCTATAAAGAAACTTACTTTCATATGCGTCTGTTTTTATGATGATTAAGTTGACTAGAGAAAAAGTTGACAAGGGGACGAGAGGCTGCGCTATATTTATGCAAATCCTGCATTTAGCTATTATGCCGAAGGTTCCTTGTCACCTTGTTTACTTGTTTCCTCGTCAACTTCCCCTTCTTCTTTCTTCAACAGGGCATTGTTAACCTTAACTTTCATACCCGGACTCAATTTGTGATATCCTTCCACCACTATTGTCTCACCCGGCACCAGACCTCTCTCCACTACCACCTGGTTCTGGAACTCAGGTCCCAACTCTATAAAACGACGTTCTACAGTAGAGTCACGGCGCATTACAAACACATAAGCCCCCCCTTTCTCAATGATGACGGACTTCAGGGGGACTACCGTTGCATTCTCCTGCACATCCAGCAATAGCTTCACTTTGGTGAACTGTCCCGGAAGCAATACATGTTTCGGATTGGGCATCTCGGCACGAACAGAGAACGTACCGGTACGTGGGTCAACCTGCGGTTCGGCAAAGTCCACCAAGCCTTTGAAGGGATAAACAGTGTTATCTGCAAGTGTGATCGAAATATTCGGCTGCCAGGAACGGGTAGAGTCTTTCTGTCCCAGGTTTACGTTACGCTCTTTGGTTTTCAGATAATCCAGCGCCGTCATACTGAAGTCTACCAGCACCGTATCACTCTTCACGATGGTAGCAAGCAACGATTTTCCTCCTGTTCCTACCAGTGTGCCAAGATCCACATACCGTTCACTGATGTGTCCTGACAGCGGGGAGCGAACAAGCGTATAGCCAAGTTCCAATTCTGCCTGATCCAGATCAGCCTGACTCATGGCAACACTTGCTTCAGCCGTTTCATAGGCAGCCACCGCATTATCCAAATCCAACCTGCTGGCAGCATTCTGCTCATATAAAGGACGGATACGTTCCAGGTCGTTCTGTGCCTTGCGCACCTGCGCCTCATCCTTTTTTAATTGCGCACGCGCCTTGTCTGCCTTCGCGGCATATTGGTCGCGGTTGATTACAAACAACACCTGATTCTTCGTCACATAGGTACCCTCTTCAAAAAGCATATTTTCCAGATACCCTTCTACACGGGCGCGTACCTCTACAAACTGCTGGGCACGGACACGCCCCACATATTCCCCGTAGATTTCCACGTCATCCTGTGTCACCGGTTCCACAGCTACCACCGGAAGATCCGGTGCAGGTGCCGGTCGGTGAGTAATGAACCAATAAATCGCTACCAACACCACTACAGCTATTGCGGCAATCACTGCCTGTCTTTTCGTTATTCTGATTTCTCTCTTCTTAAAAAACGATTTCATAAGCTCTCTGTTTATGTTAATGTTAAAAACCCTATAAATAAAAAACACAACTGGCGTGCCAAAGTTCGATAGTTGCACCTTTATTAGTCATAGCCAACGCATTAAATGACTAAACAAGAATAACGAAAAGTGTGGAATCCACTCTACAAGTGTGGAATAATTCCACAAAAAAAGTCCGAACAAACAGTTCGGACTTCTTTTTAACTTAACTGAACCTTTCTATTCTTCATCATCATCCAATGACTCCGTATATTCCAGTTCACCTTGAACTACGAACAGGATTTCTTCCGGATCATAGTCACCCATCTCGTCTTTGTGGGCTTCCTTGATGATGTAATCCACGATTTGCCCCAGATCCACTTCGACACATCCTTCTTCATCCGGCTCTACATCCAGAATGCCGCTTTCAGAATAATACTCGTCAATCAAATCGAGGAAATAATAGAATTCGTCATCAGAGAACTTCTCTTTTAACTCCTGCGGCAAATAATTCTTGATGTATTCGATGGTTTTTTCGTCATCGAGATCATCCTTTAAGAAATCGTCTTCCAGTCCCATAATAGTTAGTTTTTTAAGGGTTAATACCTTATTTATAGTATGCTCCTTAGAGGAGCATTTTTTTTATCTTATCATCAAAAGCTGATTTGGAAGCAGAACCTACCTGTTTGTCAACCAACTCACCGTTTTTGAAAAATAATACGGTAGGTATGTTACGAATACCATATTCAGCAGCTACATCACCATTTTCGTCTACATCGCACTTACCGATGAGAACCTGTCCTTCGTACGTTTCTGCCAATTCTTCAATGATAGGACCTACCATTTTACAAGGACCACACCACGGGGCCCAAAAGTCAATCACTACAGGTTTACCCTCCGCAAGGATCTCCTTATAGTTGTTGTCTGTAATTTCTAAAGCCATTTCTTTAAATATTAAGTATTAATTATTAAGTATCAAGCCGGCATCATTTTTGCGGTATCCCGTTGACGGGTCAAAGATACTAATTTATCCGGAATTCCAGTTCAGGGTGGTCATTTAAATAAGAGATTAACTCCCGTCCTACGGAAAGTTTTACCGGACGTGAAATCATATCCACCACCGTCTTACTATCAGGATCGCTTACTTTGAAATAAAGTTCCGTTGTTCCGGGATTCCCTTTCATTAGCGCCGCAAGCTCTGCAACCAAAGCCCGGTTCAGCACGGAAAGCGGTATCAGAATAGTGATTTTGGAGATCAGCTTTTCCTTTACGTCCGGCAACAATTCCATAGAGGTAATTTTTACTTCCAATTCATCCTGCCGCCATTGTTTAGGCTGGCAACGCGCTTTTATAAAGAGGAAAGTACGTTCGCCCAGATACCCTTGATAGGTCACCCAGTCATTACCAAAGAAAGGAAGCTCTGCCGAACCGGAATAATCTTCAATCTTGGCAATACCGTAAGGATTACCATTCTTACTGATCCCCCTGCGCACAGAAGTCACAATTCCTCCCATCGTTATTTCACGTCCCGCAAGTGCCGCTTTGTCTTCCAGCTCGGCCATACGCGTATTGCAAACATGTTGCAGCACAACCGAATATTCATCCAGCGGATGAGCGGAAAGATAGATACCCACCAGATCACGTTCCCTGTTCAGCCGGTCCAGATCACTCCAGCGTTCAGCTTCGGGAATTTCGGGAGTAGCTATGTCAACCACGTTATCACCACCGAACAAGGAATTGGCGGCAGCGGCCTGATCCGCCTGATAACGGTTACCATAACGTACCAAAGTCTCCATGAAAACTTCATTCTTAGAGTTTACGGCAAAATATTGCTCACGCTTCAACTCCGGAAATTCATCGAAACCTCCTGCCAAAGCCAGACATTCCAGATTCTTCTTGTTACAAGCGGTCAGATTGACGCGCTGCACAAAATCGAATATACCTTTGAAAGGACCATTCTTCCCACGTTCTTCCATGATATTCAGTACGGCACCCTCGCCCACACCTTTCACTGCACCGAGACCAAAACGGATATTCCCTTCCGGGTTAACGGTGAACTTCAGGTTACTCTCATTCACATCCGGACCAAGCACCTTGATACCCATAGCCTTACATTCGTCCATCAGCTTAGTGATATCGGTAATGTTCGACAAACTTCGGCTCATTACGGCTGCCATATACTCGGCAGGGTAATTAGCTTTCAGATAAGCTGTCTGATAAGCTACCCATGAATAGCAAGTAGCATGAGACTTGTTAAAGGCATAGGATGCAAACTTCTCCCAGTCTCCCCAAATCTTTTCAAGTACTTTCGGATCATGTCCGTTCTTGCGTCCGCCTTCAACGAACTTAGGTTTCATGTGATCCAGTTTGTCACGCAGCTTCTTACCCATCGCTTTACGCAAAGCATCGGACTCGCCACGGGTGAAGTCTGCCAACAATCGGGACAAAAGCATCACCTGTTCCTGATATACCGTGATACCATACGTATCCTTCAGATATTTCTCCATGACAGGAATATCGTACTCAATCGGCTTCCGTCCATGCTTACGGTCGATAAAATCCGGGATGTAATCCATAGGTCCCGGACGATAGAGAGCATTCATTGCAATCAAGTCTTCAAAAGTAGAAGGCTGCAACTCACGCAGATATTTCTGCATACCGGCAGATTCAAACTGGAATGTACCAATAGTACGCCCATCACTATATAGCTTGTAGGTAGCGGGATCGTCAATAGGCACTCTGTCTATATTCAGCGCCAAGCCGCGATGCAAACGCACATTCTCAACAGCTTCCTTGATGATTGACAATGTTTTCAATCCAAGGAAGTCCATCTTGATCAACCCCGTATCTTCAATTACCGAACCTTCATATTGAGTAACGAGCATCTTCTCACCCGTCTCTTTATCATCGGCCGTACTCACAGGTACCCAGTCGGTAATGTCGTCACGACAAATAATCGTACCGCAGGCATGCACACCCGTACCACGTACGTTACCTTCCAGCATTTTGGCATATTTCAGTGTATCACGCACCAAAGGATCGGGAGAAGCCTCGGCCGCCTGCAATTCAGGAACATAATCGATGGCATTCCGCAGGTTCAGCTTTTTATCAGGTATCTTATCAGGAACCAGTTTGGCCAGACGGTCAGACTCCGACAGAGGTAATTTCTGCACACGGGCCACGTCCTTGATGGCAAGTTTGGTAGCCATCGTACCATACGTAATAATATGCGCCACTTTTTCCTGACCATACTTTTGTGTCACCCACCGAAGCACTTCACCACGTCCGTCATCATCAAAGTCGATATCGATATCAGGCAAGGAGATACGGTCGGGATTCAGGAAACGCTCAAACAGCAAGTCATATTTAATGGGGTCGATCTTCGTAATCTGCAAGCAATATGCTACAGCCGAACCGGCCGCTGATCCACGTCCCGGGCCTATCGAAACGCCCATATTACGCCCGGCAGCAATGAAGTCCTGTACAATAAGGAAGTATCCCGGGAAACCCATCGTCTTCATAATGTAAAGTTCAAACTTCAACCGCTCCATTACTTCTTCGGACAGAGGATCACCATAGAAGATTTTAGCACCGTCAAAAGTAAGTTTTGCCAGATAGTCCGCCTCTAATTTAATACGATACAGCTTTTCATATCCGCCCAAGCGTTTGATCTTAGCCTTGGCAGCCTCTTCACTTAATACTACATTGCCATTTTCGTCCTGAGTAAACTCATCAAACAAGTCCTTCTCAGTATACTTCTGTCGATACTCTTCTTCCGTTCCGAAATCCTCGGGAATAGCAAAAGTCGGCATGATAGGCGCATGATCGATCGAATAATATTCTACCTTATTCAGAATTTCCAGCGTATTGGACAAAGCTTCGGGAATGTCCGCAAAAAGTTCATTCATCTCAGCTTTTGTCTTCATCCATTCCTGCTTGGTATAAAGCATGCGGTTAGGATCATCCAAGTCTTTACCCGTACTCAGGCAGATCAGACGATCGTGCGCTTCAGCATGTTCCTCGTTTACAAAGTGAACGTCGTTGGAGCAAATAAGTTTGATATTATATTTTTTGGCAAACTCTATTAGCTTGGCATTCGCCCTCTGCTGCAGCGGGTAAGCTTCATGATTGGCACGGGGTACGGTTGCCTTATGGCGTTGTAATTCCAGATAATAATCTTCACCAAAAAGGTTTTTGTACCAACGCACGGCTTCTTCGGCATCTTCCAGTTGGTCATTAAGTATCTTTTTAGGCACTTCACCACCGATACAGGCCGAACAGACAATCAATCCTTCATGATACTTTTCCAGTTCGTTACGGTCAGTGCGCGGACGCATATAATATCCCTTTGTCCAAGCTCTGGACACCAGTTTTATCAAATTATGATATCCTTTCTCATTCTTAGCCAGCACAATCAAGTGCCATCCGCTCTGGTCGGGTTTACCTTCTTTCTTATCCATGGTGCGGCGTGCCACGTACATTTCACAACCGATTATCGGCTTGAACAGTTTATTTTCCGCTTCCGCAAGTTTCGCACGACAATCAGCAAGCTCCGCCTCTTTGTCTTCGCAAGCTATCTCACCACTTTCAATACCGGCTATCCGCTTTTTGAGATCCTTAATCTCTCCTTTCGGTCCGCTATTCTTCTTATTAACGTAATTAGTGAATTCCTTAATGCCGAACATATTACCGTGGTCAGTCACGGCTATCCCTTTCATTCCATCCTTCATAGCCTTGTCCACCAACGCGCTAACGCTGGCCTGACCATCGAGGAGGGAGTACTGGGTATGAACGTGCAAATGAACAAAATCCTGCATAAATATCTCCTTTCAATTGAGAGCATAAAAGTACAACGTATATAAGACCTAACAAAAATATTTCCCTAAAAGTTATCAACATCTGCATTTCTCGCCCCAAATGCTTGTTAGATTTTCAAAATAAGCCTATTTTTGCCGATAATTTCTATTCAAAGAATAAAACAACTTACATGAGTCGACTAAAGAAACTAAAAAAAATACGAATTCACCGTGAGGGAACACATACATTGGCCGGCAGTTTATTGTTGCTACTGGTGGTTAATTCCGCTCTCTACTTTGGATTAGAATGCAAGTTGCCGTTCTATATCGTAGCCGTGGTGAGTATTATCCTGTATGGAATGCTGGTGAATTTCTTCCGATGCCCTATCCGGCTGTTTGGCCAGGAAGACACCGAGAAGATAGTGGTGGCGCCTGCCGATGGTAAAATAGTAGTTATAGAAGAAGTGGATGAGAATGAATACTTCCACGACCGTCGGCTTATGATTTCCATCTTTATGAGTGTTATCAATGTGCACGCCAACTGGTATCCGGTAGATGGAACCGTGAAAAAAGTAGCTCACCATAACGGAAAGTTCATGAAGGCCTGGTTACCGAAAGCCAGCACAGACAACGAACGTTCTACAGTGGTAATTGAAACTCCCGAAGGTGTAGAAGTAATGGCACGCCAGATTGCCGGAGCGATGGCACGACGCATCGTCACCTATGCCGAACCGGGCGAAGACTGCTATATTGATGAACACATGGGCTTTATCAAGTTCGGATCCCGTGTAGATGTGTATCTCCCGTTAGGCACAGAAGTGTTCGTAAAGATGGGACAGACCACTACAGGAAATCAGACTGTGATAGCCAAACTAAAATAACTAAACAATGCCTAACTGTATTACCCGCCATATCCCCAATACATTGACGTGCCTGAATCTATTCTCAGGCTGTATTGCATGCGTTATGGCCTTCGAGTTCAAGTATGAATGGGCTCTTGCTTTCATTATTATCAGTGCTGTATTTGACTTCCTTGACGGAATGTCAGCGCGGTTGCTGAATGCTCCTTCTCCTATTGGAAAAGAATTGGACTCTCTGGCAGATGACGTCAGCTTCGGAGTAGTACCCTCAGTGATTGTATTCTCTTTATTGCGCGAAACCACTTATCCCAGCTGGATGAGTAGTTTTCAGGAATATATTCCCTATTTCGCTTTCCTCATTGCTGTATTTTCAGCATTGCGTTTGGCCAAATTTAATATTGACGAACGCCAGACCAGCTCATTCATCGGCCTGAACACTCCTGCCAACACCTTGTTTTGGGCGGCAGCAGCGGCACAATACCATGATTGGCTGATACAAGGTGGAGTAGTCCTGTATGGTTTGTTGGTTTGCATCGTATTATTCTCCCTGTTATTGGTATCCGAATTCCCTATGTTCGCCTTCAAACTGAAGAATTTCTCCTGGGAAGATAATAAAATCCGTTATTTGTTTCTGATGGTCAGTATTCCCCTGCTTATCTTTGTAGGACTTGCGGCTGTCATTGGCTGGTACATCATTTTGTGCTGGTTTGTGAGGAAGAAGGTCTAAACAAATCTTCTGGCACAGTTGTTGTTCTATCGTTCGCAAGACGAACAATATATAAAAACGATTAGCCCATGTTTCATATCTTAGGATTTTTATTCATCATTATAGTCGTGATTCTGGTCATCGGACTTAGCATCATCGGCACCGTGCTCCGGACAGTTTTCGGACTGGGAAAGCATCGCAGTTCTTCAGGTACTTACCAGAATGGAGGCGGCAGTTATCAATCCGGTGGAGGTTATTCTTTCTCGGGTGGCAATCAGCAACAGAACACCGCTTCTCAAGCCCATGAAGAAGCCGCTTCTTCTGGAAATGATATCCATAGAAAGCACAAGAAACTTTTCTCTAAAGATGAAGGAGAATACGTGGACTTTGAAGAAATTAAAGAATAATCAGATTTTTGCCATGCCGGTAAGGATATATTTACCTCTCAGGTTATGTTCCTTCATATAAATTTGAACTTCCAGCCGGCAAGCCGACATTAAGGCATACCCCACTAATCTGTCATTCATAGCTTTGATAAATGAATACTCTATATCGTTGTGAATAAAAGCTATACGATGATATTCCATTACATAATGCATTTTAAGAATCTGTTAAGTAATCAAATATACGGATAAAATACGAAATATAGGTCTAAAAGAGGAACTATATTAGGATTCAACGACGTTTTGCCGCAAAAAAATCCTTCATCAGCGCCGCACAGTCTTCAGCAAGAATACCTTGTGAAACTGCCGTTTTCGGGTGCAAGGCCTGAGACGCATACCGCTGATATCCACGTTTCTCATCTCCGGCACCAAATACAAGCCTTCCCATCTGAGCCCAGGCAATTGCTCCTGCACACATCACACAAGGCTCTACGGTAACATAAAGAGTACATTCATTCAGATATTTTCCGCCAAGAGTAGAAGCTGCGGCAGTAATAGCCTGCATTTCAGCGTGAGCAGTCACATCTGTCAATGTTTCAGTCAAGTTATGAGCGCGAGCTATAATACGGTCCTTGCATACTACGACTGCCCCAACGGGCACTTCTCCCCTTTCGGCAGCCTTACGCGCTTCAATCAGCGCCTGTTTCATATAATAGTTATCATCCATCTCCTTCAATTGAATAAGATTAAAAGAATTTACCGTCTCATGTCATGCTCACCAAAAAGGGTCGGATAATCTTCTTCCATATTCTTATGGATAAACATGAGAATAGTCTCCCGCAGCCAGCGCGATTTATTCGTTATCTTGTACTTCTCCAGATAACGGTCTACAATCCGCAGCTCTTCCTCGCTCATCAGGCAAACAATACGCTGTCCGCGTTTGGGTTCTTCAGGTGTTGCTTTCACACACGTTTTATCTCTCTTTCTCATATTTCCTGCAAAATTAGTTTTACTTCTGTAAATACAAAGCAGAAAAAACGTATTTTTGCATAGAAACAGCTAAAAATAAGGACGAATACAGGTATGGCAGCACACAATACTCTCGGAAAGGCCGGAGAAGAAGCCGCGGTGGCGTATCTGGAATGTAACGGATACACCATCCGTCATCGTAATTGGCGGAAAAATCGTCTCGAACTGGACATTGTGGCAGTCAAGGACGGACAACTGATTGTGGCGGAAGTAAAAACCCGCAGCAATACAGAATACATCGAACCGCAAGATGCCGTTAACTGGCAGAAAGTACGCCATATTGTAGTAGCCGCTGATGCTTACATCAAACATTTCAGTATTGATGCCCCTGTACGCTTTGATATCATTACCGTTGTCGGTGAAGCAGATGCATTTGAAATAGAGCATATCAAAGATGCATTTTATCCACCAATGTTTTGAAGAAACAGAGACATGAAAACTGAAACTTAAAAATAGCCTGTATCACAAGAACGCAGATTATCAATCATTAAACATTAACCGCATGGATATAGAAACCGCCCGCGAATATTGCCTCGCCAAGAAAGCCGTAACGGAATGCCTTCCGTTTGACGAGTATTCACTCGTGATGAAAGTTATGGATAAGATGTTTGTACTCATTGATCTGGAAGGGGCAAACAAAATCTGCATGAAGTGTGATCCGGACTATGCCATAGAACTCCGCGAGCATTACTCGGCCATTGAGGGAGCCTATCATTTCAATAAGAAGTACTGGAACCAGGTTTTCCTTGACAGCGATGCGGATGATAAGCTGATAAAGAGCCTCATCGACCATGCCTATGAGGAAGTACTGAAGAAATTCACCAAGAAAATGCGTGCCGAATATGATGCCTTGCCCTGAAATGAAGAAAGAACCGAATTTGATTATTACTCCCGCAGAGTTTCCTGTTCCACTAATCATATTGCCGGAGACAGGGTCTACAAATAACTACTTAACGCAACTTTGCGACGAACAACCGTCTGCTGTCCAAGAGCTTACAACAGTCATTGCCGAACGCCAGACTGCCGGTAAAGGACAGCGCGGTAATAGTTGGGAGTCGGAAGATTGCCGAAACATCACATTTAGTTTTGTACTCTATCCTATTTTTATTGAAGCCCGTCACCAATTCATTCTTTCCCAGATCGTCTCGCTTTCTATCAAAGAAGAATTGGACGAATGGACGGATGGCATCTCCATTAAATGGCCGAATGACATTTACTGGAACGAGAAGAAAATTTGCGGCATATTGATAGAGAATGATCTTTCAGGTCACCACATAGGGCGCAGTATTTCCGGCATCGGAGTAAATATCAATCAAGATGTCTTCCGGAGCAACGCCCCTAATCCAGTGTCCTTAAAACAAATCACAGGAAAAAACCACGACCGCTATCTGATACTTGCCAATATCATGAAACGGGTAAAAGAATACTATGATTTGCTACGTGCCGGCACTTCTGACAGTAATGCCACCACACTTATTGCCGAACGCTACGCCCGCTCGCTATTCCGCCGGGAAGGCTACCACCGCTATGCGGATGCAAACGGCGAATTCCTTGCCCGACTGCTACGTGTAGAACCGGACGGACGGTTTATCCTTGAGGACCGGACAGGGAAAGAACGAGGGTATTTGTTTAAGGAAGTGCAATACATACTCTGACGCGGAGAGCTGCTGCTGAATTCTATCATGAGAGTTTTCTCACGATTTGTCAGCACATCAGCACAAATCAGGATAGCACACACTAACACACATGATTAGTGAGTGTTGACAAGCATAACAAAGTGTGCTGACAAACAGTTTACCAGCACACTTTATTTCTATACATCCACACATTTCCATCAATAGCAAGCTGCATATCAAGCTATAAACACTATGCAAACCACGTTCTAGTTCTACTATTCTTCTCTAAAAGGTGCTTGCAGAAAAATATAGGACTTTTATAGGCACAACTCGCTTATTTGTGTATCTTTGCATGCCCTCTCATAAATGACCGTCACTAGTTGTTCGTTCTACTGACCGGAATTGTTCGATTGAATAACTCCAGCCGTTCGACCTGCCGACCGTAGTGGTTCATTTACAAACAAGCACCTTCGGCACAATAAAGTAAGGATATTGAACGCATTAAGAAGTAAGATTTATGGCAATAGTATATGATTGGTACGAGAACCCCAATGCTGAGGGTGATCCGGAAGAAAGGGGATTGCATCCCCGCCCGTTGCTTAACGGAAAAGTCAGCATGAAGCAACTGTATGCCCGCGTGCATGCCCGCAGTTCGCTCACGACGGGCGATGTGATGAACGCGATAGATTGCCTGACGCAGATTTGCGGCGAGGAGTTGCGCGAAGGGCGTGAAGTGCACATTGAAGGTCTGGGGTATTTCTCCCCTACACTGGAAGCAACGCAGAAAGTAACCCGCAGCACGCTGAACAAGCATCTGAAAGTACGGCTAAAGAGCATCAGTTTCCGTCCCGACGTCAATCTGAAGAGTGCGCTGACAGGCATCACGGCCACCCGGAGCAAATATACCCGCCACTCCCAACGCCTCTCGGAAGCAGAGATAGACATGCGCCTGAAAGAGTACTTCGCCGAACACGACGTACTGATTCGCTACGATTTTCAGAATCTGTGCGGTATGGCACGCACCACCGCCAACGGACATTTAAAACGGCTGCAGGAGGAAGGCAAGCTGCTGAACGTAGGGCGGCGTACGCAACCCATCTACCGCCCCATGCCGGGACATTACGGCATGCCGCAGGATGCTGAAGCAAAACGGTAAATCGGAGAAAGTAGTTTCAGCCGGATAGCGTTATAATTGCATTGTACCACATACTTTTACACATTCAAATGCTTTGATAAGATTTTATTTTTCTGTTACTTTGCAAATCAGAAGCATTAAATAAATGGAAAAGTATATATATGACTATCTCATTGTAGGTTCCGGCCTATTCGGCTCTGTTTTTGCCCAGATCATGAACGAGAGCGGGAAGAAATGCCTGGTAATTGACAAACGCAATCACACGGGAGGTAATATTTATACCAAAGAGGAAGATGGTATAAAAATACATTGGTACGGTGCACACATATTCCACACTGACAATGAAGAGGTTTGGAAGTACATCAACAGATTTGCCAGCTTCAACAACTACGTTAATTCCCCCCTCGCATTCAGCAAAGGAAAACTTTACAATCTTCCTTTCAATATGAATACGTTCAATAAGTTATGGAATGTCAATACTCCGGAAGAAGCCAAACTGAAGATCCGGGAGCAATGCTCCAAATATGCAGATATATCTCAGCCTGCCAACCTGGAAGAACAGGCATTGAAACTCTGCGGAGATGACATCTATTATACTTTCATTAAAGAGTACACGGAGAAGCAATGGGGACGTCCCTCCAATCAGTTGCCGGCATCTATCATCAAAAGAATCCCCTTCCGCCTCACTTATGACAACAATTATTTCAACGACCCCTATCAGGGCATCCCGAAAAACGGCTATACCGCATTGACCAATAACCTGCTGGAAGGCATCTGCCTTCAAACTGATACGAACTACTTCGACAATATCCCCTATTTCCAAAATATTGCGAACAAAATATTATTCACAGGCTGCATTGACGAGTATTTTGAATACCGATTTGGCAGACTGGATTATAGAAGCCTGAAATTCGAGCACCTCCATCTGGCCACTGACAATTATCAGGGCAATGCCGTAATCAACTACAATGAAGCTAAATACCCGTTTACACGAATCATCGAACACAAACATTTTGAATTCGGGAAACAGCCTTCAACCATCATAACCAAGGAGTACCCCCAGGAATACACACCTTCCGACGAACCTTACTATCCTATCAATGATGAAAAGAATTTAAAATGCTACAATAAGTACAAGGCATTGGCAGAAAAAGATTCCCGCGTCATTTTCGGAGGACGTTTGGGACAATATGCATATTTCGATATGGATGACACTATTGCAGCAGCCATATCGCTCGCCAAAAAGGAATTATCAATCTAAAAGAACAAATTAATGACCCGATATTATCTATCCAAAAACTATAACGGCCTGAACAATGCAGGCAATAAGGCAAAAACAGATATAGAAGAAATTCTCTCTAAACTGGGATATAAAAATGCCGGACTACCGCAAACCACTTATTCCAATAAGATAGCAGGCTTTTTGATAACCCTTGCCGGAGTACTAAAAGTATTGTTTACAGTTTCTGCCAATGACGTGGTAGTCGTCCAGTATCCCTTCAAGAAGTATTACTCTTTCGTTTGTAATATCATACACTTGAAGCGGGGAAAAGTTATCACAATTATCCATGACTTGGGAACTTTCAGAAGAAAGAAGTTGACAGCAGAACAGGAAATCAAACGCCTCAGCCATTCGGATGTACTGATCGTACACAACAATAAGATGAAAGAATGGCTGAAAGAACAAGGTTACACCAAGCCTATGGTGTGCCTGGAGATTTTCGATTATCTATCTCCTTCCGTAAACAACAATACCCTGGAACCGGACCAGCAACCTATTAAGGTGATCTATGCAGGAGCACTGACTTACAAAAAAAACAGATATCTGTACTCTTTGAGTGATGTGATGTCAAAATGGCAATTTGAACTATACGGCGGAGGATTTGAGGAAAATAAAATAGCAGACAAGACGCTGTTCAAATTCAAAGGTTTCATGCCTTCGGACCAGTTAATAGAACAAGTCAGCGCCCACTTTGGCTTAATATGGGAAGGAGACTCTATCCATACTTGCTCGGGAGATTTCGGGATATACCTGAAGATAAACAACCCGCACAAGGTTTCTTTATACATACGCTGCAATCTTCCCATAATAATATGGAAAGAAGCAGCATTGGCCTCATTTGTTGCCGAAAACAAAATAGGTGTGTGTATTGACTCATTGGAAGAGTTAGACTCTATACTACCATCCATTTCCATAGAGTCCTATGACGAAATGGTCAGGAATATAAAGAAGATCAACCAAAAGATTGCATCGGGCTATTATTGCAGGAGAGCGGTAGAAAATGCAGAAAGCTTATTACAGCTCACTTGATTTCCGCTTCCAGTTTCCTGATCTTTTCCAAGGTGTTTCCCGCCTCTGTGGAAGGGAACAGTTGCAACACACGCTGCAAATAGTCTTTTGCTTTGGAGTAACCATTAGAGTAGACATCAGAAAGCCCGTTACGATAGCGGGCATATTGCATCCGTGTAGGAGAAGTTATTTTCTTATAATCCTCCTCCAGCTTCTTCTTTTCGCGCTCCGCCTGTAGGTAGTAATAATTCCCCAGGAAAATATTGGCTTGCAGATTATTGGCATCCAGCATCAAAACTTTTTCATAAGTTTTAACGGCATCTTTCTCCTTACCTCTCATCATCTCCATTTCGGCACACGACACAAGCGCAGGAACATCTTCGGAATGATACTGCAAGAATTCTCTATAAAAAAGATAAGCTTTGTCATAATTTCGCTTACGTTTGTAATAGGTTGCCAACTCATTGACCAGGCGGGGAGCCACGGCACTGTTTTTTTCTATTTGAGTCCAATAATACATTTCAGCCTGGTCTGCTCCGGCAACTATCGCCTGACGAAACAGACTCACGACATAATCATCCTGCCCCTCAGACAAGGCGGTGGACACCTTCTGTAACAGTTCTCCCGCCGTTTGCGCAGAGAGCACAAAAGGGAAAGTAACCATTAATGAAAATAGCAAAGTTAAGGTTCTCATCTCTTCTTAAATTAAATATTACCCAGTTTTTGTTACCGCAAATATACTTATTTTTAAAACATTATGTACTATAATAATTGTTATTATCAGGCGTTTTTTTACCGTTTGCGACAAAAAGAGTACCTTTGTCGGTAAATAGAACAAACAAGTGTTTTAAAATGATTGCTCAAACTCCGAATATTATCAATAAAAGAATACTTCAGATAGCTGTACCCTCGATTATTTCAAACATTACAGTTCCCCTGCTGGGGCTGATTGATGTAACAATCGTAGGACATTTGGGAGCCGCTGCATACATCGGAGCCATTGCCGTGGGCGGAATGTTGTTCAATATCATCTACTGGATCTTCGGATTTTTGAGAATGGGAACCAGTGGAATGACTTCGCAAGCGTACGGCAGGCATGATCTGGATGAAGTTACGCGACTTTTATTACGTTCTGTCGGAGTAGGATTGCTCATCGCCATTACCTTAGTGGCATTGCAATACCCCATCCGGAAGCTGGCATTCACTTTCATACAAACTACTGAGGAAGTAGAGCGATTGGCTACACTCTATTTCCGGATATGTATCTGGGGAGCTCCTGCTATGCTGGGACTCTACGGGTTCGCCGGTTGGTTCATCGGTATGCAGAACTCACGTTTCCCAATGTATATTGCCATCACGCAAAATATCGTAAATATTGCCGCAAGCCTCTGTTTCGTCTATCTGCTCCACATGAAAGTTGCCGGGGTAGCCTGGGGAACGCTTACAGCCCAATATGCAGGCTTCCTGATGGCATTGTTATTGTGGAGACGGTATTATGGAGGACTTAAAAAGCACATCGCTTGGCAGGAAGTACTGAAAAGAGAAGCCATGCTGCGTTTTTTCCAGGTAAACCGGGATATCTTTCTACGAACCCTCTGCCTGGTCATTGTCACTTTATTCTTCACTTCTGCCGGAGCGGCACAAGGAGAAATAGTATTAGCCGTCAATACTTTGCTAATGCAGTTATTCACTCTGTTTTCTTATATCATGGACGGGTTCGCTTATTCAGGAGAAGCGTTGGCGGGTAAATATATCGGTGCGGATAATCGACCGGCATTATATCGCACAGTTCGCCAGCTCTTCGTTTGGGGTGTCGGCCTTTCCACAGGCTTCACCTTGCTTTATTTCTTTGGAGGCAAGGCATTCCTGGGATTGCTGACCAATGAAACCTCCGTCATCCGGGAAGCCGGAAATTACTTTTACTGGGTATTGGCCATCCCGCTTGCAGGTTTTGCCGCCTTCCTCTGGGATGGCATTTTCATAGGAGCTACTGCCACCCGGCAGATGTTTTACTCCATGCTGGTGGCTTCCGCCAGCTTCTTCCTTGTTTATTACTCTTTACACGAATGGATGGGAAATCATGCCCTCTGGCTCGCTTTCATCATCTACTTATCTCTCCGTGGCATCATGCAGGCAGTTTTAAGTAGAAAAATTCTGTACCAAAGTTAATCTTTACAGACAGAAAGCGTATATTTGCAGAAACTAAATGTAATATCATAATGGAAAAGTATAAAAGAATCCTGTTAAAGCTCAGCGGCGAGAGCCTGATGGGCGAAAAACAATATGGCATTGACGAGAAGCGCCTTGCCGAATATGCAGCACAGATCAAGGAGATCCATGAATTAGGTGTCCAGATAGGCATCGTCATCGGCGGTGGAAATATTTTCCGTGGATTGAGTGGTGCAAACAAAGGTTTCGACCGCGTAAAAGGTGACCAAATGGGGATGCTTGCAACTGTAATCAACAGTCTGGCACTAAGTTCCGCCCTGGTAGCTGCCGGCGTAAAGGCACGTGTACTTACAGCCGTACGCATGGAACCTATCGGAGAATTTTATAATAAATGGAAAGCTATCGAAAGTTTGGAAGCAGGCGAAGTCGTGATCATGTCTGCCGGAACGGGAAATCCGTTCTTCACTACAGACACGGGCTCTTCTCTACGCGGTATCGAGATTGAAGCCGATGTCATGCTAAAAGGTACACGGGTGGATGGCATCTATACCGCCGACCCGGAAAAAGATCCGACTGCTACAAAATTCGACGATATCACTTATGACGAAGTTCTGAAACGTGGGCTGAAAGTAATGGATCTTACTGCAACCTGCATGTGCAAGGAAAACAATCTCCCCATTGTTGTCTTTGACATGGATACGATAGGAAACTTGAAAAAGGTAATGTTAGGAGAAGAAATAGGTACATTGGTACATAACTGATAAAAAAATCAATCAGATTAAGTAGCCACACCGCCATTTCGATCCCTCTTTCTCGCAACTGCCAAGTAAAATCATTGCAGACAGCTATTCTTTCCACCACGATGAAAGTTTCTCCGCGATGGAAAGAACAAATATCCGCATGACAAGAAGTTAGCTTTCGAAAGAAAAAGAGATAGGAATACCTGAAAAAAGAACTAATCACTAAACGCTAATCACTAATCAAATATAAGCTATTTGCTTTATTCCTGTTAGCTAATATTTTGCAAATAGACAAAATTATACTACTTTTGTTCAATCAAAAATTCTAAAAGCACAATTCAAAACTAAGAAATATGAGAGAAGTAAAAGAGATCTTAGATGAAGCGCAAGAAAAAATGGATATGGCCGTCATGTATCTGGAAGAAGCATTGGCTCACATCCGCGCCGGAAAAGCAGACGTTCGTTTGCTGGACGGTATCCGTGTGGATTCTTACGGAAGCATGGTTCCCATCAATAACGTAGCTGCCGTAAATACTCCGGATGCCCGTAGTATCGTCATCAAGCCCTGGGACAAAAGCATGTTCAAGGTGATTGAAAAAGCTATCATTGACTCCAGCCTTGGCATCATGCCGGAAAATAACGGTGAAATTATCCGTATCGGCATCCCACCGCTGACTGAAGAACGCCGTAAACAACTTGCCAAACAATGTAAAGGTGAAGGCGAAACTGCCAAAGTGAGTGTACGCAACGCCCGCCGTGATGCAATCGATGCCCTGAAGAAGTCTGTTAAAGACGGCTTGGCAGAAGATGCACAAAAAGGAGGTGAGGAGAAATTGCAGAAGATTCACGATAAATACATCAAGCAAATTGATGATATGCTGGCTGCAAAGGACAAAGAAATCATGACCGTATAATTATTCTGTTGGGAATGGAGAGTTGAGAGTTATTCTCGCATACTCAACTCTCAACTCTCAACTCTCAACTCTCAACCAAATTGAAGGGACTGGTAATAAAAAATACAGGTAGTTGGTATTTGGTAAAAACCGACGAAGGTAAATGTGTAGAGTGCAAAATCAAGGGTAACTTCCGGTTAAAAGGCATTCGCAGTACCAACCCGGTAGCTGTGGGAGACTATGTACAAATCATTCTGAATACGGAAGGAACTGCTCTCATCAGTGAAATAGAAGACCGGAAAAACTACATTATCCGTCGCGCCTCCAATCTCTCCAAGCAATCGCATATTCTCGCTGCAAACCTTGACCAAAGCATGCTCATCGTAACGGTCAACTATCCGGAAACATCCACCACCTTTATCGACCGTTTTCTGGCTTCCGCCGAAGCATACCGCATTCCGGTAAAAATCATCTTCAATAAAATAGACGCATACAATGAAGAGGAACTTCATTATATGAACAGCCTCATCAATCTCTACACTACCATCGGTTATCCCTGTTTCAAAGTCTCCGCCAAAACTGGTGAAGGCATTGAACCCATTCAGGAAGAACTCAAAGGGCAGGTAACACTCTTCTCCGGTCACTCCGGTGTAGGAAAATCAACACTTATCAACGCAATATTGCCTGAACAGGACGTAAAAACGGGTGAGATTTCCGCCTACCACAACAAAGGAATGCACACCACTACGTTCTCTGAGATGTTTCCCGTTCCGGGAGACGGATATATCATTGACACACCGGGTATCAAAGGTTTCGGAACATTCGATATGGAAGAGGAGGAAATAGGACACTACTTCCCGGAGATATTTAAGTTCTCCGCTGACTGCCGTTACGGTAACTGCACACATCGCCACGAACCGGGGTGTGCCGTACGAAAAGCCGTGGAAGAGCATTACATCAGCGAATCACGTTATGCCTCCTACCTCAACATGCTGGAAGACAAAGAGGAAGGTAAATATCGGGCTGCATATTAAAAGGAGCGATAGATGGATAGAACAAGAATGTGATAACGTTTTATCAGTCTATTACTTTATCATCCTATCATAATAACACGCTATTATACTATTACGTTATCACTTTATCACCTTTTTTAACGCTTCCCATATTAAACCTTTCTGTTCCTGAAATGTCCAAATTAGTGCTACATAATCTGACTTAATATCTGACATAATACTAATACTGATACATGAATAAAAAAGTTAAATGGGGCATTATCATTTTTATTGGTGCCGGACTGATAGGTTGGGGTATTTATTCCCAACTTCCTAAAGAGAATAAAGAATTGGCAGCTGCCGACAAAGTTATGAGCAGTAACCGCAATGGCAAAAAAGCATTAAATGTAAACGCAAAAATCATAAAGCCACAGCTGCTGAAAGATGAAATCAAAATCAGTGGCAGCCTGTTGCCCGATGAAGAAGTGGATCTTTCTTTCGAAACTTCCGGTAAAATCATAGAAATCAATTTTGAGGAAGGCAGTCAGGTAAAAAAAGGACAACTGCTGGCTAAAGTGAACGACCGGCCTTTGCAGGCACAGTTGCAACGTCTTGTAGCCCAACTGAAATTGGCAGAAGACCGCGTATTCCGCCAGAATGCATTGTTGGAACGGGACGCAGTCAGTAAGGAAGCCTACGAGCAGGTAAAAACGGAACTGGCAACCTTGAATGCAGATATAGACCTGATAGAAGCTAATATTGCACAAACCGAGCTTCGTGCTCCGTTCGACGGTGTAATCGGTCTGCGCCAGGTCAGTGTCGGAACCTATGCTTCCCCCACTACCATCGTTGCCAAACTCACAAAAATATCTCCGCTGAAAGTCGAATTCTCCGTTCCCGAACGTTATGCCAATGACGTTAAAATCGGTGCAGGAGTGAACTTCGGACTTGAGGGTAAACTTGAAACGTTCCATGCCAAAGTGTACGCACGCGAGTCGAGAATGGATCAGAACACCCATACATTGACATTGCGTGCCCTCTACCCCAATGCCAGTGGTAATGTAATGCCGGGACGCTATGCGGATATCCGTTTAAGTAAAAATGAAATCCATGATGCCCTTGCCGTGCCATCCGAAGCCATCGTTCCGGAAATGGGTAAGGACAAGATTTTCCTTTATAAGTCGGGAAAAGCCCAACCTGTAGAAATACAAACCGGCATACGTACAGAAGCTGAAACCCAAGTATTGCAAGGCTTGCAGACCGGAGATACGATCATCATTTCCGGTACATTGCAGCTCCGCACAGGATTACCCGTAACTTTGGATAATATCTATTAAAACAGACGCCTTATGAACATATCCGAACTCAGCATACGGCGCCCGGTACTCTCCACAGTGCTTACCCTTATCATCCTGCTTTTTGGACTTATCGGGTACAGCTATCTCGGCGTCCGCGAATATCCGTCTGTGGACAATCCTATCATTTCGGTATCCTGCTCCTATCCGGGGGCAAATGCCGATGTTATCGAAAACCAGATTACCGAGCCATTGGAACAGAACATCAATGGTATTCCGGGAATCCGTTCCTTATCCAGTGTCAGCCAGCAAGGCTCATCCCGTATTACGGTAGAATTTGAACTCTCCGTAGACCTGGAAACGGCTGCGAACGATGTGCGTGATAAAGTTTCACGCGCCCAGCGCTATCTGCCGCGCGACTGTGACCCTCCTACCGTATCAAAAGCGGATGCGGATGCCATGCCTATTCTGATGGTAGCATTGCAAAGTGATAAACGTTCCTTATTAGAACTGAGTGAAATTGCAGACCTCACCGTCAAAGAGCAATTGCAGACCATTGCAGACGTAAGTGGTGTCAGTATCTGGGGGGAAAAGCGTTATTCCATGCGCCTTTGGCTCGATCCTATCAAAATGTCGGGTTACGGCATTACGCCCATCGACGTAAAGAATGCGGTAGATCAAGAGAATGTGGAACTCCCGTCCGGAAGTATCGAAGGTAATACGGTGGAACTTACCATCCGTACGCTGGGATTGATGCACACGGCAGAAGAATTCAATAATCTTATCCTGCGGGAAGACAACAACCGTATTGTCCGTTTCAGTGATATCGGACGGGCGGAACTGGGCCCTGCGGACATCAAGAGCTACATGAAAATGAATGGCGTACCAATGGTAGGTATTGTTGTGGTACCTCAACCGGGTGCCAATCACATCAAAATTGCCGATGCCGTTTACGAACGCATGGAACAAATGAAGAAAGATCTTCCGGATGATGTGCGATACTCTTATGGTTTCGACAATACCAAATTTATACGCGCCTCTATCAATGAGGTAAAGGAAACGGTATACGTAGCATTCATTCTCGTTATCATCATCATCTTCCTCTTTCTGCGTGACTGGCGTGTAACACTGGTACCCTGCATCGTGATCCCCGTTTCGCTTATCGGAGCCTTCTTTGTGATGTATCTGGCAGGATTCTCTATCAATGTGCTTTCCATGCTGGCGGTAGTGCTGGCAGTAGGCTTAGTGGTGGATGACGCCATTGTGATGACGGAAAACATCTATGTCCGCATTGAACGCGGAATGCCACCCAAAGAGGCTGGTATCGAGGGGGCCAAGGAAATTTTCTTTGCTGTAATCTCTACCACCATCACTCTGGTAGCCGTATTCTTCCCTATCGTATTCATGGATGGCATGACGGGACGGCTTTTCCGCGAATTCAGCATCGTGGTATCCGGTTCGGTGATCATTTCCTCCTTTGCCGCACTGACTTTCACTCCGATGCTTGCCACCAAACTGTTGGTGAAACAAGAAAAGAAAAACTGGTTCTATATAAAAACCGAACCATTCTTTGAAGGAATGAACCGCATCTACAGTCGGTCATTGGAAATTTTTCTCCGTAGACGCTGGCTGGCCATGCCACTTGTACTAGGAACATTAATCATTATCGTATATCTGTGGAACGCCATCCCTGCCGAAATGGCACCATTGGAAGACCGCTCGCAAATCAGTATCAACGTGCGTGGCGCAGAGGGCGTGACCTACGAATACATACGAGATTATACGGAAGACATCAACCAGTTGGTAGATTCCATTCTGCCGGATGCAGAATCGGTAACGGCACGCGTGTCAAGTGGTAGCGGTAACGTGCGTATCACATTGAAAGACATGAAAGAGCGTGACTACACACAGATGGAAGTAGCCGAAAAAATTTCGCAGGCTGTACAGAAAAAGACCAAGGCACGTTCGTTCGTACAACAGTCGTCCTCTTTCGGCGGACGACGCGGTGGCATGCCGGTTCAATATGTATTGCAGGCTACCAACATCGAGAAATTACAAGAGGTGTTGCCGGTATTTATGGCGAAAGTTTATGAAAATCCTGTTTTCCAGATGGCCGATGTAAACCTGAAATTCAGCAAGCCGGAAGCCCGCATCAATATCAATCGCGACAAGGCAAGTATCATGGGAGTAAGCACACGCAATATCGCGCAAACGCTTCAATACGGATTGAGCGGCCAGCGTATGGGCTATTTCTATATGAACGGAAAACAATATGAGATATTGGGTGAAATCAACCGCCAGCAACGCAACAAGCCTTCCGACTTGAAAGGTATCTACATCCGTAGTGATAAAGGTGAAATGGTACAGTTGGACAACCTGATTGAACTGACCGGCGGTATCGCCCCTCCGCAATTATACCGCTACAACCGTTTCGTTTCCGCCACTATTTCTGCCGGACTTGCAGACGGAAAGACCATCGGGCAAGGATTGGACGAGATGGATAAGATAGCCAAAGAAACACTGGATGATACATTCCGCACCGCACTGACGGGAGACTCCAAAGAGTACAGGGAAAGTTCTTCCAGTCTGATGTTTGCCTTTTTATTGGCAATCCTGCTGATCTACCTGATTCTGGCAGCGCAGTTCGAGAGTTTCAAAGACCCGTTGATTATCATGCTTACCGTGCCTTTGGCTATTGCCGGAGCCTTAGTTTTCATGTACTTCAATGACATTACGATGAATATCTTCAGCCAGATCGGTATTATTATGCTGATTGGTCTGGTAGCAAAGAACGGCATCCTCATTGTAGAATTTGCCAACCAGAAACAGGAAGCCGGAGAAGATAAAATGGAAGCCATCAAGGATGCATCCCTGCAACGTTTGCGCCCCATCCTGATGACCAGCGCTTCCACCATTCTGGGATTGATACCGCTGGCATTCGCGTCGGGTGAAGGTTGCAACCAGCGTATTGCCATGGGTACGGCTGTAGTGGGTGGTATGTTGGTATCCACATTCCTCACCATGTACATCGTACCTGCCATATATAGTTACGTATCTACTAACAGAAGTAAGTTAAAAAAATCATGAAACGTACGATTTTATCCCTCATAGCCATTTGTGGCACCTCGCTTGCATTGCAGGCACAGATGCCGCAATCCTATACCTTGAAGTCCTGCCTGGAACACGGACTTCAGAATAACTACTCGCTGCGCATTACCCGCAACGAGGAACAAGTCAGCAAAAACAACGCCACACTGGGAAATGCCGGTTATCTGCCGACACTTGATCTTTCGGCAAGTTATAAAGGAACCGTGGACAACACGGACAGCAAAGTGCGGGCTACCGGAGAACATATCAAAGAAAACGGTGTATTCGATCAGACCATGAACGTGGGCCTTAATCTGAACTGGACTATCTTCGACGGTTTCAACATCACCGCCAACTACCAACGTCTGAAAGAATTGGAAAGACAAGGCGAAACCAATACCCGTATTGCCGTAGAAGACCTGATAGCTAACATCGCTGCCGAATATTACAACTACCTGCAACATAAAATCCGCTTGAACAATTTCCGCTATGCCGTATCTTTATCCAAAGAACGTTTGCGCATCGTGGAAGAGCGTTATCACATCGGTAACTTCTCCCGTCTGGATTATCAACAGGCAAAGGTAGACTTCAATGCAGACAGTGCCCAGTACATGAAACAACAAGAGTTGCTACACACCTCCCGTATCCAACTGAACGAACTGATGGCGAACGAAGATGTAGACCAGCCCATCATCATTCAGGACAGCCTGATCAAAGTGGACGGTGGACTGAACTTTGAAGAGCTTTGGAACATGACCCTGCAAACCAACGCTTCTCTGCTGAAAGCTTACCAAAACAATACGCTTGCCCAGCTGGATTACAAAAAGGTTTGTTCCCGCGACTATCCTTACCTGAAGATGAACGGCGGTTATGGCTATACCTTCAACAAATATGATATTGCCACTAACATCCAGCGCGGTAACCTTGGAGCCAATTTCGGCCTGACCATCGGCTTCAACCTGTTCGACGGAAACCGTCGCCGGGAGCGCAACAATGCACGCATTGCCATTCAGAACGCCCGTTTGGAACGCGAGCAACTAGAGCAAGCCTTACGTGCAGACCTGAGCAACTTATGGCAGGCTTACCAGAACAATCTGCAAATGCTGAACCTGGAACGGCAGAACCTTGTAGCCGCTAAAGAAAACCATGAGATTGCCATGGAACGTTACATGTTGGGAAACCTTTCGGGTATCGAAATGCGTGAAGCACAGAAGAGCCTTCTGGATGCAGAAGAAAGAATTCTTTCAGCAGAGTATAACACTAAATTATGTGAGATTTCTTTGCTGCAAATCAGTGGAAAAGTAACAAAATACCTGGAATAAAACAAATATTCCCCATCAGGCGAGTTTTTTTCCTCTACTTTTGCCATCAGTAGAACTATAAAAACAACGACCATGAAAAAGATTTGCCTGTGTTGTCTGGCCTTATTGTGCCTGACAAATTTGTCCGCACAAGAAACCGTAAACTACAAAGAAAAAAAGCCGTATAAAACTTGGGTAAAGATGGCACCCAAGTTGAACGACGAATTCTTTAAAACTCCTGAAGCTATCCGCATTGGCGACAATGTCTTGCTCTATCAACAGACTACCGGCGGCTGGCCAAAAAATATCTATATGCCTGCCGAACTGACAGAACAAGAGCTGGAAGATGTACTTGCCTCCAAAGATGAAGTAAACGAAAGCACCATAGACAACGACGCCACCAGTACGGAAATCCAATACCTCTCCCGCCTGTATCTGGCTACTCATATTGAGAAATACAAAAACAGTGCGCTGGACGGCATCCGTTATATCCTCAAAGCACAATATCACAATGGAGGCTGGCCTCAGTTCTGGCCCCGCCCCAAAGGTTACTACACACATATCACTTACAATGACAATGCGATGGTGAATGTAATGGAACTTCTGCGCGAGGTATACGAAAAGAAAGCCCCTTATGAATACGTCCCCGACAGCATCTGCAACCGCGCTCGCACCGCATTCAATAAAGGTGTGGAATGTATTCTCAAAACGCAAGTTGTCCTGAATGGTAAACCGACCGTCTGGTGTGCACAACATGACGAACACACCCTTGCTCCCGCTAAAGCACGCGCCTATGAGTTGCCCTCACTGAGCGGACAAGAGTCTGACGAAATTGTTATCCTGTTAATGTCTCTACCCAATCCTTCACAAGAGGTTATCAACTGTATAGAAAATGCAGTTGAATGGTTCAAGGCATCCAAGATTGAAGGCATAAAAAAAGAGTTCTTCACAAATGACGAAGGAAAGAAAGACTATCGCATGGTACCATGTACGGATTGTCCTCCTTTGTGGGCACGCTTCTATACACTGGAAGATAACCGTCCTTTCTTCAGTGACCGCGATGGAGTGAAGAAGTCCGATATTTCAGAGATAGGACACGAACGCCGCAACGGATATAGTTGGTACAATAGTGACGGACTGAAAGTGCTGAAGAAGTACGAGCAGTGGAAGAAAAAGAATAAGATACAATAATAAGGATAGTCCGGAAGAACTATCCCATCACCCATTTCGTTTTCTTTCCAAAACAACGGTATGCCATTGCCACCAGGAACCAGGAAACGCCAAATGCAACCACTGCGGCGACAGGTATCTGCAAACACAACGGAACACCTGCCGCCCGCATCAGTAGCACTGACGGACCGGTGAAGAAGTAGTGTATCATATAAACTCCGAAACCGCAAAGTGTCAGATTGGATAATGCCTTTATCATCCGCTCCGAACGAATGTTCACTCTCTTTGCCCACATAAATACAGGGATGGTCATCATCACCACATTCAGTGAGCAATAGGTAAAGAAGAGTTCCAGCATCTCATCCGTAAAGTCCGGCAATGCCGTCATGTGGCGGAAACCGAAGAAAGTGACCGCATAGCCCAACACAAACATAGGAACGCCTATCAGTACAGATTGCCGTCCAGTCCAGTTATGGTTGCGCAGATAATGCCCCAAAAGCAGGTATCCATTAAAACCGGCAAAATAATAAAGCATGCCGAATGAGTTCCACGAACAAGTTCCCCACAAGTATTGCGCTACAAACTCATTATAATAAGGTATAAGCAATGTCATCCCCCATACTGCCAAGAACCAGAGTTTGGCTTTCTCCGAAGCTTTCTCCACCCAGGCGGAGAATATCGGCAAGTACAGATAGAGTCCTATCAGCAAATAAATGTACCACATGTGTACATCGAGGATAGAAAAATTAAAAGGAAGTTCTGCAATATATCCCATGCTGACAGCTAAAGACTGGCGCATCACTTCTTCGCCTGAGTATGGAAAAAAGTCAAGAATCACCTGCGGTTCCACCCCCAGCAATCCTGTAATCCAAGGGAAAAGATTATAAATCACCGACCAGATAAGAAACGGAAAAAACACACGTGGAATACGTTTCTTATAGAATACGGATGCATCCCCACGCACAGGGAGCAACAAAGCTCCCGTTATCATCACAAAAAGAGGTACGCACGGACGCAGCACCGCCCCATAGACAGCCCCCCAGAACTTGATATCTTCAATATTCGGAGCCGTTCCCGGATAAAAGTTGAAAGGGTCTGTGCAATGACAACAAACCACGGTAAACATAGCTATCAGTCGCACGACATCCAGCCAAACAACACGGGAGTCCGCCTTCGGAGAAATGTGGAGAGTAGTTTCCATAACTGTCAATAAGATTAATCTGATTTTGAAAATGTAAAGATAGAAATTAGTATCGGCATACAAGAATATCTTATCATTTTTCTGATACTTCCTGAGATTAATCCTTTTCCGGCCTATTGAAAGTTTATTCTCATAAAGATGAGAATAAACCCAAAAAAGCTGTCCGTAAGAAGTTGATTAACTTCTTAGGACAGCTTTCACTTAATCTATAGAAAAATTCCTCTTATTTACTACAATTCCAAGGTTTCAGTTGCTTAAAGAAATCGTTGCCTTTGTCATCTACCAGGATGAATGCGGGGAAGTCTTCCACTTCAATCTTCCAGATAGCTTCCATACCGAGTTCGGGATATTCTACACATTCGATACTCTTGATGTTGTTCTGTGCCAAGATAGCGGCAGGACCACCGATAGAACCAAGGTAGAAACCACCGTACTTCTTGCAAGCATCCGTCACCTGCTGGCTACGGTTACCCTTAGCAAGCATAACCATGCTGCCACCATGACTTTGGAACAACTCTACATACGAGTCCATACGTCCCGCAGTAGTGGGGCCCATAGAGCCACAGGCCATACCAGCCGGAGTCTTGGCTGGACCGGCATAGTAAATCGGATGATCCTTGATATATTGCGGCAAATCTTCACCACGGTCCAGACGTTCTTTCAGTTTAGCATGAGCAATGTCACGGCCTACGATAATCGTACCATTCAATGACAGACGTGTAGCCACCGGATATTTAGTCAGTTCCTTCAGGATATCTGCCATCGGCTGGTTCAGGTTTATCTTAACCACGGCACCTTCGCCTGCATGACGCATTTCTTCCGGGATGAGTTCGCCCGGATTACTGTCCAGTTTTTCAATCCAGATACCGTCTTTGTTAATCTTACACTTAATGTTACGGTCGGCAGAACAAGAAACACCCAGACCCACCGGACAAGATGCACCGTGACGAGGCAGGCGGATGATACGGATATCATGAGCCAGATATTTACCGCCGAACTGTGCACCGAGGCCAATCCTATGAGCTTCTTCCAACACTTCTTTCTCAAGTTCTACATCACGGAAAGCACGTCCGTATTCGTTACCCGTAGTGGGCAACTCATCATAATAATGAGTAGAAGCCAGCTTCACCGTCAGCAGGTTCTTCTCAGCAGAAGTACCGCCAATGACGAAAGCGATGTGGTAAGGAGGACAAGCAGCTGTACCCAGCGTCTTCATTTTCTCAACGAGAAAAGGAACCAGAGTGCCGGGATTCAGAATTGCTTTTGTTTCCTGATACAGGTAAGTCTTATTGGCCGAACCGCCACCTTTGGTCACGCAAAGGAACTTATATTCCATACCTTCGGTAGCTTCGATATCTATTTGTGCAGGCAGGTTACACTTCGTGTTCACTTCGTCGTACATATTCAACGGAGCATTCTGAGAGTAACGCAGGTTTTCTTCAGTATATGTTTTGTAGACACCCAACGAAAGAGCTTCTTCATCACAATAACCAGTCCATACCTGCTGTCCCTTTTCGCCATGAACGATAGCCGTACCGGTATCCTGACAGAAAGGAAGCACGCCTTTTGAAGCAACTTCCGCATTGCGCAGGAAGGTCAGTGCTACATATTTATCATTATCACTTGCTTCGGGGTCGCGCAAAATCTTAGCAACTTGCTCATTGTGCGAACGGCGCAACATAAATGACACATCGCGGAAAGCCGTGTTAGCCATTGCTGTAAGACCTTCTTTTTCAATCTTCAGAATGGGTTTTCCTTCAAACTCGCTTACGGATACATAATCTTTTGTAAGCAGATAATACTCAGTCTTATCTTCCCCATGCTCAAACATAGGTTGATACTTGAACGGAGGTGTTGTTGCCATAATTACTCGTAAATTAAATTAATGAATCGTAGCACAAAGGTAAGAACTATTATTGAAATATTTCTTTAATTAGAGTGAAAATGATGACACCCTCTGCATACGACCTATCAATTCGTCACCCAACGCTGTCTTATCATCAATATGTTTCAGCACGGCAGTGACAAACGGATTACTTTCAAAGTCACCGCGTACCTGCTCAAAGTCCATTTCTTTCTCTGCGCGCGAACCGTCGGCACCGAAGCCCGTCATAGAAGCCAGCGAGAATTCTTTCTTGGCATCATCATACACCATACGGTCCAACCCGACTACCGCCTCCTTCCACTTCTCTACAATGCGGATGATGTCTGTAGCCGTAATATTGTCCGGTTTGATTCCGTAGTATTCCTCCAACTTTTCATAAGCCCAGGTCCACTCATAAGTATAGTAGTTCTGATGCATCTTCTCAAATTCAGCATTGATGTACTTCAGACGGTCTACTTTGCCACACTCGATATCATTGATCAGGGCATCTATCTCGCTCTTCGGAGCTATCAGGCCGGAAATGTCCACCCACTCACCGCTACCCACTGTGGTGTCGGGCTTCAGGCGGGCACGTATTTCTTCATTACTTTTGAATTCAATACCTTCCAGACGTTTGATAACAGAGTTTCCAAGGAATTTATGGATGGCGATCTCATAGAACTTGATACCTTTCACCAATGCCGAGTTACGGATCTTCGCACTATGGAAAGAATAGATATCGGAAAGTTCGCCCGAAGCATGGCGCAGGTTCTGCAAAGTTTCCCGTCCTTTGAACATCTTCTGCACGGTATAGGGACTGAGCAAGTTGTAATTGATGAAATCCAGTTTGTTGGAATCCGTACGTCCATCACGCTTCGGCCACTTCTGTGCATCACGGATGGTCCCTACACTTCGCAGATTGACACCCGGTACAAGATAAGTAGTATTGTTCTGCTCTATCAGATAGGAGAAAGGCAAGTTAGAAGTATCGGAATGATTCACATGGCGGCCCATTACCAATGAAAAAGCGCCTACACGGGCGGGCCAAAGAATATAGGAATCGGAAGTCGTTTTAGCACCACGTTCCAATGTTCCCTGATGGATAGGGCCTAACTTATACATGTGATTACTCTGGTTGGAACCCGAACCGGCATTCATGAATGAAAACATACCGGCAATCAGTAAAGTGGACTTATGATGCGTCACCGTAAACGGTCCGGCAAAGATAGCGCATGCCTCGCCATTCTCTCCCTGGCAATTGCTGAAGAAAAGCGATTCGGACGCTGAATAATTATGTCCCAAACGACAGGCCTGACCTATAAAGCAACGGCTCAACATAGCTCCATCGTCTATATGCGAACCGGAAGAGATGATAAAATCATCACAAATAACTCCATGGCCAAGATGTACCGGCGCTTCCACATTACTATTAATGCTACCATTATAAAGACGACAAGTTCCGCAGATGTGGCAATAGTCTCCGATACGTACATTCTTGATAGAACCTGTATTGAGTATCATCACATGATTGCCGATAGTACCTACCGAAGAGGCATGCTTATTGGAATAGAAGTCTGTTATAGACTTCATCCGGCAGATCAATTCCGGACGATGGCGGTAAAGCGCCAGGATATAAGCCTGATGCGCAGAAAGTTTATCATTGATAAGTACTTCACGCCCACCGGTTTCATTCAGTACGGATACTTCTACCCCATTACCGAATTTACTCAATCCGTCCACCAGGATGATGTCTACATTCTCAATGAACGTGTCATGCCCGATCTCATAATTAGCAATGTAGTTCTGGATGTTCTCAATGCAACAGTTATCCCCCACCGTGACATTGTGGAGTGTTACATGGCGCAAACCGGAATGTTTTTTTATTCCACCCGGCAATGTGAATTCTGATTGAAATACACCTAAACGTACATCTCCCGAAAACCGGGTGTGATGTACAAACTCGGTAACAAAGTCTTCTGCTACCATTACTTTCCCCCAATCATCCGCCAGACACGACTGGCTTTTCAACCGGAGTACTTCGTCTTCGGTTAAATGTCTGTAATTCATATTCTTTATCGGTTTACATAGTCGACTAAGAGTCACGTAAACAGTTGACAAGTCATCCGCAAATAATGCGCAACCTCCTTGTCAACTGATATTCTGTTACTTCGTCAACTCAATTTATATCCTCTTCTTCGTAGGTCTGATAAAGAAAATCGTTATAAGGGTATTTCTGCACATGCAGTTCTCTCACGCGTGCATAAACCACACTCTTCAGTTCCTCCAAATTGATCTTCTCGCGGGCAGAGATAAAGAGGCAATTATCCTCCATCTTTGCCATCCAAGTCTTCATCAGTTCCTCGAGTGTCAAGTTTTCCTTTGTTCTGGGGGTAAGGTCGTCAGCCGCTTTCTCCACATAGGTGTAAGCGTCTATTTTATTGAATACAAGTATGATTGGCTTACCGGATGCACCGATATCCGCCAATGTTTTATTGACTACTTCTATCTGTTCTTCAAAATCCGGATGTGAAATATCCACAATGTGCAACAGCAGATCCGCCTCGCGCACTTCGTCCAGTGTTGACTTGAAAGAGTCCACCAGATCAGTAGGCAACTTACGAATGAAACCAACCGTATCTGAAAGCAGGAACGGCAGATTATCAATAATCACCTTGCGCACTGTAGTATCCAATGTTGCAAACAGTTTATTTTCTGCAAATACTTCGCTCTTAGCAAGCAGGTTCATCAATGTGGATTTGCCCACATTGGTATATCCCACTAATGCCGCACGTATCATACGTCCACGATTCTTTCGCTGGGTCGACTTCTGCTTATCGATCTCTGCCAGACGTTCTTTCAGTAATGACATACGGTTCAGGATGATACGACGGTCCATTTCCAACTGCGTTTCACCCGGACCACGAAGTCCCACCGAACCTTTACCGCCACCGGCACCGGAACCGCCACCCTGACGTTCCAAGTGGGTCCACAAACGTTGCAGACGGGGAAGCATATATTTATACTGTGCCAGTTCCACCTGCGTCTTTGCATTGGCTGTCTGTGCACGCATGGCAAAAATATCGAGAATAAGCGAGGTGCGATCCAATATCTTGATCTTCAACTCAGCTTCAATGTTACGTATCTGTTTCGCGGAGAGTTCATCGTCGAAAATCACCATACCGATTTCCCGTTCGGCTTCCTCTTCGTTCCGGATATATTCTTTAATTTCTTCCAGTTTACCTTTGCCGACGTAGGTCACAGAATGTGCCTGATCCAACTTCTGGGTAAATCGTTTCACTACTTCCGCCCCGGCTGTCTCAGCCAAGAATTCCAGCTCATCGAGATATTCGTTTGTCTTACGCTCATCCTGTGTTTTTGTGATGAGACCAACCAATACCGCCGTTTCTGCCTGTACTTCGGAGATTACAAATTCTTTCATTTACTATACCTATTTATTATATATTGGGCGACAAATATAATTATTTTTGCAGAAATCCTTCTGCTATTTTCTCATTTAATTCTATAACAATATCTTTATAATCAGCACGGCGACCGCATGCACGAATTTCCAGTAAAGGATACTTATCAAGAATATGTGACATCAGATCGGTCATGGAAGGTGCTGTGGGCAATTGGCTATACTCTTCATACGTATAGGTAAGAAAAACCACATTAGGACCTATTCCTTTATTATCCAGCAAGTAGCCTTTATCTAAAACAGTAGGCAGACGTAATCCATTACCCACTTTCAGATCCCCAGGTGCAGGATAGGACAAAATGCGGGTACGAGCCTCATCCATCATCACCGGTACCTGGTGTGAATAATCAGCCTTGGTTTTATAAATATAAATCACCGGAGAGGTAGAGGCCGGATTACCACCTGTCAACTGTGGAGTAATTACTCCAGAATTCATTTCTATCTTTTGCATATCAGAGGTGACCATTGTTTCCTTTTTCGCAGAACGGCAACCCGCCAATAGTATAAGTAAGGTTGCTATTACAATATTAATTCTCTTTTTCATTTTAAAAACTTACATTGATGGATTCCCTTGTCCGTTACAGCCTGCAAAAGATACACTCCCGTAGGATATTCCCGGCAAGAGAAAGTTATAGTTTCTTTTCCTTCAGACAATATTTGTTTCAACAGACGCCCGTTTACATCATATAGATTCAACCTGTGGGAATTCTCCGGCAAATGAACAACCACGGTTTCCTGTTGCTTATCACAGAAAGCAGTAAATTGTATTTCTTGCTTCGTCTCTATAATTGAAGTAGGATCAGCCTTAACAATAATCTCATTCGTGGTATCAGGACCACCATGAACCACTTTCCATTCGGCATCATTTATTCCTTTGTAGACTGCAACAATACGATCACCAGGTTGTGGAGTCAATGAGATTCTACAGGAAGGAGCAAAGGACACTGTATAATATGTCTGCATACTTGGAATATCCGAAATTCTTGATATAATTTCTCTTATATTCAGATTCTTATCAACCATAGCCAAAGCTACTTTTCCCGAGAACGAGTCTAATCCCAAATTCCAGAGGAAGCCGCACTTCACAATAAAGGAAGAATTTACATTAAATTGAGTTTCAGAGGTTTCCAAGCCGGAATAATAAGTCCCATCTTGAGATTTACCAGCAAGCATGGCCAATAATGTTTGATAGCTTGAATTTCCCTCCGCCGGCTTTAGCCCGAACAAAGCGTCTTGATTCGCGACAAAGCCACCGCCAGTACTACCACCTGCTCCCTGATTATTCGGATTCAAAGCTGAAATCAGGAAATAACCATTGCTATAGCCACTCCACCCCCAATTTACTCTAAAATAATCCTCCGTTGTATATCCATCCAATATGAATTGATGTCCTTCATTACTAAGAGTAGCTCCACCGTAAAGCACAGGGCCTACTGTCATTATTTCATTTTCCAGCATTTGTACCCACTCTGCATCCGAATACCATTCACGACGAAGACACAACATGCTTTTATTGTAATTCATATACTCTGCCAATCCATGAACAGCTGTCAATGTAGAGGCACCGGTTCCACCGGCAGAAGCGATATTAAACTGTGATTGAGCCATAACACCGCAGTCGTACATCAAAGTTGCAACTTCATTTTTAGAAATCTCGGATGAATTCCGATCATATTGAAGTGGCATATCGTTCCAAGCATAAGTATGTCCCAAAGTTCTCCCCGATACATTTTGGTGAATTTTAGCTCCACTAACTAGCGCATCATAACTATAAGCTGGAAGAGTACCCGTTCCTGCATTCGGCCATTGATGATATCGCATCAATATGGATATAGCCGTTGCCACACACCCTGTAACAGTCTGGGTGCCTTCAATTTTAGGACAAAGCGTATTATAAGGACTCTCTTGATCCCACTCCGCCGTTTGATACTGCTTTACCACATCTCCGGTTGTCATACCCGACACCCCCCTCCACGCTTCAGATACAACATCAGAAGTATTCAGTCCCGTCTCTCTTGCCTCGTTGATCTGTTCTTTCAGCCCATTCATCCAACTTTTCAGATTAGAAGGCATCCCATCTACCACAAAGCTGTTTGTGAAAGAATAACCTAGTACAGGCATAACCACATCATCTCCGGCAATAATAACAAAACCTTTCTGATCGGTACTATTAAAAACATAGAAAGCCGGAAGATTCCCTGCACTACGGGTATTCGCATCTTCCCCATCCCAAACTAATTGTAACTGTGGTGACGCAGCAGTATTACGGGTTTGAACATTCGTTTTAAAGAAATCGGTAGCTAAAGCATGAGCTTGCTCTGCTGTTACATTATCAGCAAGAAGCCGATTTGCAAGAAAAATAAATAGAAAGAGTAGTGTACACCTCATTATAGTTAGGGGTTAATTGTTTTAGTAGCACCTCAACGAATGATACAAATCACTATCTTGTTGTTCATTAGAAAGACAAAATTACTGAAATATATGGTTCGTCAGATGATTTTGAATACTTTTTTTTGATGATCCTATCGCAAATGAACGTTTTAAAGTGAAAATCGTTCATTAGAATAGAAAAAACAAGGCCATCCTAAGTTAATAGAATAGCCTCGTTCCACTACTATAAATATATATATAGTCTAACGTTTCATAAATTTGCTCCGGTATATCTTACCATCAGTTGATTGCAATACTACAATATAATAGCCTGCATCCAACCCTCCTACCGGAATAGAATACTCTTTCTTATCCCCGGACTCTTTTTGCTGTATCATTTGCTGTCCGGACAGGTTATAGACAGAAATCACTCGGGCGGCATGAGAAGTACGGATATTAAGAATATCTTCTACTGGCTGCTGATAGATAACTAATCCATCCTTATCGGCTACCTCATCCTCAATACCGGTAGCCGGTCCTACAGAAAAAAAGAGAGTGCTAATTGTCACAAGGTCTCCATTAGTACCCGATTTATACAAACGAACTGCATGTCTTCCTTCACCTAGACTCAGAGGAATTTCCATCACAAGATTTTCCGTCAGGTCTGCCTCCACAAATACATTCTGATAATGTACACTGTATGGGTAACCCATGGAATTTTCATAAACTGCCGCTACCAATGTTCCAGTATATACGTTTCCATCGCCAGACAATGACAGATCAGCCAGAAATTTCAGGGGCTCACCTACTTGAAGTTGTTCCTTCTCCAAACGTGATTGGCTCACTTTCAAATCTGCGGTTCCACGCACCTCCTTTATGGTGACCGGAGTAAACTCACCGACAGCATACGTACCTCCTCCCCAATCTATGCAGGGGCAAATATAATAATCTCCAACAGGAATATTAGTAGTCACAAGGTTCTTAGTAATAGCCAAGTCTCCGGATACAGCCAGTTCTCTATTAACTGTGCCCGGTTTTATTTCGACCTGTACATCTCCGACTATTGCAACAAAGCTCGGGGTTTTATCTGCAGTAAAAAGCGCAACCCCCACTGAACCATAATACTCATCCGATGTACTTTTATTAGAAACCAACATTTTGAAATCCCCTTTGAGACCACTATATAAGCTATGGGCTAATTTCACACTAACCTCCATGTCTTCTTCAAGACTTAGATTACCACTGAACGGAGCCAAAGTACATTTGTTACCGCTTACAACAAGAATGAGTTGTGCTTCAGAACCCACGTAACTACGCACACGACTCCATGTTGCTTCGCGCTCATCTTTGGTAGCTACATATACGGAATAAGTTCCATCAGCAAAATCATTAGGTATTTTCAGATTAGAAAAAGAATAAGTATCATATCCTTCATACGTATTTATCAGCGTAGCCAAAGCCGTCTGCCCTAATATTGACTGTTGACCATCTTTTTCTGCTATTACTGCCAACTTACTATTCTTGCATGCCACACTCATATTAAATATCTCAGTAATCGTCAGTTTAAACACGTCTCCCTTAGTGACTACCTCTTTATTTGCTGCTAACTCCGTCATAAAAAAATGAGAAGTAAAGTTTGAAGTAGTAGTAGGCGGTTGTATTCCTAGATACATTCCCTGACCTCTCGTAAAGCCACCTCCAAGATTGCTTCCACCACCAATACCAGGAGAATCCGGATTTAAGGAAGCAACTTCAAAGTAACCATTATTCATTCCACTCCATCCCCAATTGACATGAACCATATCCTCTTCATTATACCCATCAAAAACAAACGCATGACCTCCATCATCCGAAGATCCGAAATAGTAAACAGGACGCTTCTCGTTAATTTCTGATTTAATCAGGTTCATCCATTCGGAAGAAGTAAAATATTGACGATATACCAAGCCCAAATTACCATCATATCCAAAGTAGTCAATTAAGGCCTGACCTACCTGATATGAATAGGCTCCCGAAGCAGATGGTGAATATTCCATATCAACGGCAATACCACAGGCAGACATTAGCTGTGCAACGGCATTAGCCTGTGTCGTAGTATAATTACCTTCATATTGCGGCAACATGTTATCCCAGTCAAAAGTAGTATTTCCATAATCAAAAGAACATTCAATTCCACTGGAAGTTTTATAAGAATGGGTACCTTTTCCTTTTACAGGATATTCATGATATTTCAAAATCATAGCCATTGCCGTAGCCACACATCCCGTCACACAACGCTCTTGTTGATAAAGAGGACAGGCATTATTGTACGGTGCATCCTGATCCCAGCATACACTCTCCAGCAAAGGAGATACAGATGCCGGAAAACTTGTTTTAGTAAGCAGTTTAGGTTCAGTAACCGCTTTTTCGGCGTTACCCAGTTGAGCATAAGCGGCATTATACAGTTCCAACCACCCAAGTATATTTATCGGCAAGCTTTCAGTTATGAAACTTCCATTGTCCGAATAGCCCAGTACCGGCTTCATACGGTCATCCCCGGATACTATAACATAAGCAGACTGTGCATAGTTATAGATATAAAAAGCTGTTCCTTCCACACTACGCGTAGATGCAGATTTTAACAAGTCATTGGAAACTGCCGCCAATTGAATATCGCCAGTATTACGGGTTACAGTTCCAGATGACTGCATAAAGAAAGCTCGGGCAATAGAAAGAACTTCCTCCGGAGAGCGTTGGGCCGTCCATGCTGTTAAGCTACACAAAAGAACCAAAGACAGGAGTAGTAATTTCTTCATAGGCATAATTTATTAGAATTATTAAACAATAATTAAGCAACAAAACCGCAAAGTTACAGAATTCTGCCACATCACAAATATTTCCCGCTACTATTTTACAAACTGATAAAAAACAAGGGTGCATCCGTAAATTCGAATACACCCTATTCTCTTTTTCTATTTGATAATGTACTTATTAGTTCACCGGAGTCGGAGCCATTGCAACCGGGTTATTGTCAGCCTCTGTAACAGCACTGTTCACTGATGTTTCAGCTTCAGGAATACGGGTAAATCATGATAGGAGCCTCAGCAGCAATTTCAGCAAATGTACTGTTGATGGAATAGTTACCTCCCTGACGAATAATAGATTTCTTTAAACACAGAATCACCTGTCATTTCATAATCACCATCGGCAAGTCCAGTTTTCCTTCGACGACATTCCGAGTATCCGCTGTTCCTTTCTTAGGCCCCGGTGTCAGCGGACTGTAAGTCAGTACATGCCGAATGCGATTGCGTTGGTCATTTGTTAAACGGTCGGCATAGCTTATTTCGTAATCCATCAGGTTGTATGAACTGAATATCTGCCCCGTTTTGCAATTTTCACGTTTTACGGCTTCATTCATACTCAAAGTTTTCCCCTGTTGGACGGCTTCCTGAAGCAAGGCTTTTAAATTCATCATATAGGCCATGCGGTTATACGAGGGTGTATCCTCGCAATAGTCGGAATCTATGCAATCCGCAGAAAGACCGGAACTCTCATTTTCGTCAAACGCATGATGCAACCCTAAGTAATGCCCCAATTCATGCGCCAAGGTCACATTCACATCAAATCCATTGTATTTTCCGTCACTACCAGTCTCTTCGTAAGCGTACAGGCTGTTGATGGATATGCATTTAGGATAAGAAAGGTTTTCTTTAGTCAGATAAGTGTATTGGGTAGCAGGAAGCCCTTCCAAATAAGTCGCCCCCGTAGTGGAAAGCGGAAGGTGGGAAATGCCAAGTATCACACTTCCACCTCCATCCACTTCTGCAAATGTGTAAAGCATTACGTTGATATAGCGGTTAGGGTCCCAAAGCAGTTTTACATAACGGCTATCACCCATAAAAGCTTCACAGTCCAAGGGCATGGCATCCACCTTTATATATTCTACACCCGGGGTCAGAAGCACATTGCCAGTTTCGTCCGTTTCGGCCGGTACAAATTCCAGATTCATATCCACCCCTTTCTCACCTCCATCATAGCGAGTAATGCCGTCATAGTAAGCGTTTACTCTGTCCAGCACTTTCAGTAGACGTCCTTTATCAATATACTGGTTCCGGTCTTCCGCATCAGCGTAAAGCACATGAAAGATAACCGGAATCTTATAAGTAAATTCCTGCCCGGCCTGTATCCCTGCCTGCCGGATGTTGATTTCCCGCAGTAGTTCTTTAGTCCATATCTTCACTACCCCAGAACGCTCTGTACCGATATTAGGTTCCAGAAACAGTTCCAGGACAGCATCGCCCGTTCCTTTGCCTTGGGATACCCGGCACCAGTTCACCAGACTTGTGGCCGTCCATTCCAAAGAAGTTTGGATAGAGACCTTCAGAATGTTCTCTTCGTAAGAAACGTTCGAGAAATTATCTTGCGACAATGATACAGCCGGTTCAGAATCGCTGCCGCAAGAAATACTCAAGAGACCAAATAGCAATAAGAAAAAAAAGTTTTTACGAATCATGGAATTGATTTTTAGTTGTTAAATCAAGGCGTGCATGTAAGTTCATTAAGGAACAAAAATGGGGGACTTCAACGAAGATTCCCCCATTTATATATCTGTTCATTTCCCTCGTGAACTCATAGAACAGGAGCGGTTAGTAGAAGCCCCGGTTATCGGTTTAGAGAATTTTGAGAAGTCACAATACCGAATTTCAAGTCTCTTGAGGAAACTTTTTTACCGGGACTGAATGTTCTCTTGCCTGTAGGCTGAATGCCAAAGGTTTTAACGGATTTTGTAGTAGCTTGAGCTTGAACTGTGGCAACAGCTTCCGGAAGTACGACTTTGAATGCTCCATTTACATTGCCATAATAGAAACCGTCTTTACTCTCAAGAGTGCAGAGTAGTGACTTCACGGGGAAAGTGATGACACCATCCACCAGCGAGCCACACACGCCCTCCGCTTTGACCTGCTCAAAAGTCGCTCCCTGTCCCATATAATTGGCAGCAAGGCTGGACACAATCAATGCCCCTTGTCCCCAGTCAAGTCCCATCTTTTGCTGATCGATGAATACGCCTTCGGAGTCTTGTGCGTTGATTACCAGATAATGGTTCTGGCTGTCATCCCAATCACCAGGTTCATTGTAAGGATAGGCTTCTCCATATGGATTTACCAAACGATAGACACCGGGGTTTTCGCTGTTCTCTTGTATTTCAACTTCATAGGTGGGGTTATCCACTTTAAAGAATGTGGTCATAAAGTCCTCAGTATAGAGGCCTGTTCCCAAGCTCACCCATTTATCAGTTCCTGCCGAAAACTCGAAAGAGGTGTAAGCCACCTCCTGTGACTCACCATCACCATAACTTACGGCAACAATGGAGCATAATCCGTTGGCTGTACTAGGAATGTTAACGGAACCACTTTTGCTGACTTCGATGCCTTCAAGGCTGCCATCCAGAATACCGTTTAAGGCAGTCTGAATGTCATTACCTTCCACCATCACCACTTTGGCGCTTTCCACATCAGCACCCAATTGGATGTCGGCAACGGCATAGTTATCACCATTTACGTTCGTGAAGCGTCCCTTGTATTCCACAGTAATCGCATAGTCTTTCAGAATCACACCGGGGAATATGATGGTAATCAAACCGTCATTTTGAGTATTATCCCATCCGCCAAGTCCTTCCATATAATAGTATGGTGCCAGCTGCACAGCTGCCGGAGTCCCATTATTCTGATAAAGCAGTACATTGTTGTGTAGCCAAGTACTTTCATCTTGATATTTAGCGAATACGGAAGGATGATGAATGTCTACGTTCTTGTTATAGTCATTGGATGTATTGAAGAATCCGGTGCAAGCACTTTCAAAGTAAACCAAATCCTTCCGGGTAACTTCGATGTCACCTATTTTGTCGCCTACTTTCAGCAACTTAAATGTCAGATAAGGAGATTGCGCACCTTCTGTGGTATATCCTTCTTTTTTCAATCCTTCGGAATAAGGATCCACCAGACGATAAATGGAAGGATCAAGTTCGTTCTGCTGTAACTCAACTTGATAGGTGTTTTCAAACAGAAACGCGTCGGAAAATGTAGCCTTACCCAAGGAAACAAATGGAGAAGGAATACCCGCTTCGAAAGAATAGGAAGAAATTCCATAAGGGGTGGTTAGCGAAGCGTCAGCCACCTTTATGGAAACGGGAAGATACTTATCATATTCCAGTTTTTCCGGATCGTATCCGATAGTGATTATCGCCATATCTTTACCTACCTCAAAACCGACAGAAGGCGGAACAGTGAAAAGACCAGATTTATCTTCTGTTTCCAGATTTACCGTAAGCGCTTCTTGGGTGTTTACACGCGTTAGTTCCACTTCAAACGAAGTTGCATCTCTTTTCAAATTCACCTGTTTAGGCATAGTTGTAGGGAAATACACCTGTTCATTTCCAGGCTTATCAGCAGGCGAATATTCCACATCGTCACCACAGGCACTGAAAGCCAGTGGAAGTACCAATAAAAACATGGTACTCAACATGTTATTTATCTTATTCATATACAAATTCTATTAAAAGTTTATTTGTTGATTAATTATTACCCGGTGCATACTGGCCTATCGGAGTAGGGCGTGTGGGGATGGCACCTGAGGGGTCGGGATTGTTCTTACCCTGGAGAGCCGTATTTGAATCCACTTCATCCTTGGGAATCACCAATGCCCAGTTGGGCTTCACATCTACGCAGTTTATCTTGAAGATATCCTGTTTGTAGTTGGTCCCTTCATAGTTCTGGATTACACCCGGTCTCAGACGCTTAGCTGTGGGAAATGCAACACCTTCCCCCCAGAACTCGATGCGCATTTGCTTCAACACCTCAAGTTGTACAGCACGCAGGTCGGACAGCACACAGTTGTAGTCAGGCTGACGGTATCGCTTCATAAAATCGTTCAGCAACTGCACGCCTGCCGCCACACTCTGGCTGGCAGCTACGGCTTCAGCCTCTATAAGGTACATCTCTTCTACACGCATCACGGGGATATCGGCAGCTGCACCAACAGAATAAGTCTTGTAGTCACCACCAACGCAACGGAACTTCAACGACATATAGTCAGGCTGTTCGGCCAGCCACGCATTGCCTTGTACTGACTGATAACTATAAAAACTTCTGTCCGGGTCGAGAAAAGAGTACTTGCGGAAGTCGGTGTCGGCTATCTCGTCATAGAGCGAGCGTGCTATCTGAAGTTTCGACAAAGATGCATACCCCCAATCAGCCTCATTGGAGATGTGACCTATGAAGTTGGCAAGGTTACCCATATTAGAAGCAGTGGGATGGAGATACCACATCCATGAAGAAGTTGCAGTGTTGAAGCCTGTGGAGGAGTTGTGCCACTGTGCGGCAGTCATAGGTGTTGCACCCGATGCATCGATGGCCTTACGGGCATACTCGGCTGCCTTGGCATAATCCTCATTCCACATATACACCTTGGCCTTCAATCCATATACCACAGACAAGTCGGGGAAGTTCTTGGTAGCAGGTGTATAGTCTGCCAGACCGATTTCGGCCTTATCAAGATCAGAGAGTATGAAGGTCATCATCTCCTGACGGGTTGCACGCGGGTTGTTTTTGGCGATGTCGTTGGTGGTCTCCTCAGTCACGATGGGCACCGTAAGTCCCAGTACATTGCTGCAATTGGTGTAGATGTTTTCCACTGGTTCAAAAAGCACCATCAGTGTATAATAATCCAAAGCACGGAAGGCATGAGCCATACTTCCATATCCACGCATTTCATCGGAAATAGTCGGGTCAGTAACGTCGACTACCGCTATCACGTCATTGGCCGACTTGATGAATTTATATAGGGCAAAGTAGGGCAAGAACGACTGATAAGAATTATCGCCCATCTGGTTGTTTGCGCTGTAGCGCCACCACCAGTCATAACCGTAATCATTGGCAACAATGTCGCCCAGAAGTTCAGACTGAACCAGCATCAGCGAAGGGTAAGCGATGTCAGTTTCGTGAACTTGCTTTCCATACACCAAATAGCCTTGCACCATTTGTGACGGCAAACCATTGATCGCAGCCTCAAGTGCCGAAGCCGAAGCACCGATTTGCTCGGAGGTTGCGGTGGAGTTTTCAGGGAAAATCTCTTCTATACAGCTAGTCAGTACCGTAGCCGATATCACCATGGCTGAAAATAGTTTGAATATATTCTTTTTCATATTACTGTTATCTATGTTTTAGGTTTAGAACTCAAATGTCACACCGCCGGAGATGGTACGCATCGGCGAGTAATAAGTAGCGTTAGTGGTTGCATCGTATGACTGCCGCGGGTCGAAACCTTTGCGTTTAGACCAGTAGAACACATTCTCGGCTGACATATACACACGCAACGAATTGATAGCCATTTTCTTAGTCCATCTGGAGGGCAGCGTGTAGCCCACATTGATATTCTGAATATTCAAGAAACTGGCATTGGTCAGGAAGCGTGTGGACGCTGCTGCCGAATACTGGTCATTGAGCTGGAAGCGCGGAATATTACTGCCTGTGTTCTCGGGAGTCCAAGATTTCAGCAAGTCCTTGTGGTAATTATAACCGGCTGTACCTGAAGGTGAAGACATAAAATAGGCATACGTACCATCATACTGCTTGCCACCAATCTGGTATGTGAAGTTGATACCAAAGTCCACACCATATACTTTCAGCTTGGTTCCGAAGCCGCCATACACCTTAGGAATGGAGCTCTCTTCAGTGATGTAATAGTCAGCATCAGCATAGGTCTTAGTCGTTTCTCGTCCAATGACGTTTCCTTCTTCGTCCTTAGTGTTCCGATACCACAGAGATTCACCCTTCTCGTCTACTCCGGCATATTCCTTCATGCGCCATGTAAACATAGACAAGTCTTCAGCAATGAAATAATTACCACTGGAATAACCTTTATATCCTTTACCGCCAGCAGTGTACTCGGTAGTAATCTGCTTATCGGGATCGAGCATCGTAAGGCGGTTTTTCAGCGTGGAGATATTGAGGTTAACGTCCCATGTGAAGTTGCGACTATTGAAGATGTTTACATTGAAGTCCATTTCCACACCACTGTTTACCATGTTACCCACATTATCAAAGTAGGAAGAGTAACCCAAAGAAGGAGCCACAGAGAATGAAAATAGCATGTCCGAAGTTTTACGCCTATAATACTCGATGCTACCAGTCACGCGGTTCCACAACTGGAATTCTGCACCGATGTTAAAATTGGTGTTGGTCTCCCAAGTAATGTCCCTGGTACCTTTACTATAGAATGCAGTACCAACCTTGTTGTCGGAATTGATGATATCGAACACATCAGTATAACGGAAGTCTCCGATATTATCATTACCCTGCGAACCTATAGAAGCCTTAATTTTCAGCTCCTGTACCCATGGAGTGTTAAACCAACTTTCCTTGTTGATGAGCCATGCACCACCTACTGACCAGAATGTACCCCAACGGTAGTCTGGGTGGAAACGTGAGGAAGCATCGCGGCGCAAAGAGGCAGAACCGAAAATACGTTCTTCAAAGTTGTACTGCAAGCGGCCAAAATAACCTTCATTGTTACGGCGTCTCTTGTAAGAAGAGGCTGCCTGTCCGTCAATTACGGCACCGTCTAATTCATGGTTATCCTGAGAGAACATTTTTGACTTGCTGGCACCCAGATAGTATAGACGATAATCATAATATTCGTGTCCCAGCAAGATGTCAAAGTTGTTGTCACCAAATGAGGTAGCATAAGAAACAAGCTGCTGCAGGTTGTAATCATAAGCACGCTGATGTTGTTTGCTCACTGTACCTCCTGTGGAGTCAAACTGTCCGTAATAGGGATTGTACACATAAGTGAAACGTGTCTCATCCAAATTAAAAGTACCGTTCAGTGTCACCTTCAATCCCGGCAGAGGAGTGATGTCCACAAAAGCATTACCACTAAGAGCATTTCCTTCAGCATTTCTAGTATTAAGCTTATTGTCCTGAATAGGATTGGCGTCAGCAATAAAAGGACGTTGCATACCGGCATTGATACCGCTACCGTAGTCCATCATTTCGAGACCGTTCTTGTCAATCATGATACTGCCGTCAGCATTACGCACGTAAGCAGGATAGATAGGAGCCATCTGAGTAGTGAACGCCCAGACATTGGCAGTAGAAGAGCTCGATCCATTGTTGCCCAATGAATTGCTATCAAAACGTGCATACGACATATTCGCACCCACCTTCATCCATTTTTTAGCCTGATAATCAGCTTTCAAGCGACCTGTCAGACGTTTCAGGTCAGAGCCTTCAGTGATACCCTCATTTCCTAAATAGCCTAAAGAAACATAGAAAGAAGATTTCTCATTAGCTGCACTTATTGAAAAGTTATACTCCTGACGCAAACCAGTACGCGAACCGACCTTATCCCAATCATCGGGAGTGAGCAAATAGTCTCGTCCTTTGTAGTTCACTACCCTACCCAATGTAGCATAGGGGTTGAGTTTACCATTTTGACCAATTAGGTATTGTCCTTCGGGAACAGTATAGACATTATAGCCCAAACCACCGTTGGAGCCAAATAAGTTGTTGTTTGCCTCAATCCATGCAGCTTGGTCGCTCATGCCCATTTGGTTCATATAATAGTTCTTCATTGCGCCATAGTGCATTTCATAATACATTGCAGGATCAGTAATCACTTCATATTTCTTCAACGCACGAGAGTTTGCACCCCACTTGGCATCAAAAGTCACTTTAGCTTCACCACTCATATTAGCCCTCTTGGTGGTGATAATAATCACACCATTAGCACCACGTGCACCGTAAAGTGCATTCGAGGCAGCGTCCTTCAACACAGTCATTGACTCAACGTCATTAGGATTGATATTGCTAAGATCGCCGCTGTAAGGCGCACCATCAACAATAATCAAGGGGTCGTTTCCTGCATTGAGTGAGCTGAAACCACGAATTTTGATAGATGCAGTTGCACCCGGAGCACCATTGTTAGAAGTCAACGTCACACCCGGCACAGCACCTGCCAAAGCATCGGTGACACTCGTTACCTGTGACTGCTCAAGCTTTTCAGCACCAACGACCTTTGCCGAACCTGTAAAAGCCGACTTCTTCGCTGTACCAAAAGCTACCACCATTACTTCTTCAAGCATCTTAGAATCAGGCTTCATTATGATCTTCATGGTAGGTTTAATAGCCACTTCTTGTGTCTGCATGCCAATGTACGAAACCTGCAAAGTCTTCGCAGAACTACCACTAAAATAACATACTGTACATCAACGATATACATACTTGACAGGAACTATCTATTAGGAAAGGTATATTTATATATTACACTGATAATTATATATATATATATTCATTCATTACATTCATACTTAATAACGATCTACCCAATATTGCACTGTGATAATATATAACTAGTTGATTAACAAATGTATACCTATTAACTATTCTATTTCTGAAGCATTTATAATTAGTCTCAAGTTGCTATATTGTTATTTTACGCAAGATAATTTACTTATATCCATAATATATCTATACAAAAATGCGAAGAACATCCTATAAAAGTATTCTTCGTATTTTACGTACAGATTATTTATCAATAAAACAATCTTAAGATCAAAAAACTTACCTTTTTAAAAGTCTCAGATTTATCTTTATTACATATTCTCATTAGTGTCCCGTTAAAATCAGGACACTAATGATTGAATATGAAAACTTATATATCGCGCCCTCTATACACCAATAGAATAGAACCATTTATTGGAAAGGATTAATAAAAGTGATAACCGGTCAGCGTAGAATAGGTAAGAGTTACACTCTTTTGCAAATATCAGATATAATAAAAGAAAAGATACCGGAAGCAAATATTATTTTTATAGACAAAGAGCTAGTAGGCTTTGCAGACATCAAGAACTATATAGATCTTTATCAGTACATCACTATGGCCCCCCTGCTATTGGATTCCCACTATTAGGGCTCATTCGGGACTTGTACTCCTATAGCGTACGCTCATGCTGGGCGTACCAAAAAAGAAGGCACCTTCACAGGCACCTTCTTAAAAACACTTTAATTAAAACACTTTGGGTAAACATACCCAAGTATACTTATAAAGTAGAAGACTCTACTTATTGAATGGATCTAATATTTCCTCTTTATATAATTTAATTGTATTTTTAGAATTAGAATTATCTGTCATTGTTATTACAGTAGGATTTTCGTCACTGTCGGCAGACAAAGTGAAAGTCTTACCATTAAATGGATAAACCATATAGCTCCAACTATAATCATTCCATAAAGTGACACCAAAATTATTACCTCTAGAAGCAAATGTAAAGTTCACTTGATTGTCACCTGCTGTTTTATTATTGAAAAGCAAGAATCCTACTGTACCGCCACAACTCCAATAAAAAGCGGTAGTGGTTGCATCGTATGGTGTAAATAATGCATAATCCAAAGAAACCCCCAATGCGGGCATCACCTGAGTTTTTATAGCATTCCACCTGGCGATAGCTTGAGGGTCTCCTAATCCACTCATTACAAAATACCAGTCATTGTTGAGCAAAAGATAATTAAGTGGAAAAGTTGGAGTAAAAAGAGCACTTACCCCATTTGTCGGAGAAAAGGTTCCATACTTTTCATCAGGCTGATATTTCAATTCCTCAATTGACTTTCCATTCAAAACCAATGGCTCACGGAATTTAATATTTCCTTCAGTCGTTATAATGTATGGTGCTTCTACTGTAACATCATTATCACCTTCTGTATAAGTAATCGCAAAGTTTCTATATGAAACTGTAACATCCGCTTTAAAATCACCTTCTGTATATTTATAAGCTATGAACTGAGAGAATACTTCATCTGCATCCTGAATACCTTGTAAGAAATCTTTCCATATAGTTGTTTCAGCCAATGGAGTCATAATAATTTTGGTAAGATTCTTCTTTCCTTTTAATACTACTCTATCTTTGGTAGCCTCCATAATAGTAAATTCAAAATCTCCTTCCATGCCTTTTCCATCACTGCCTATTCCCCCGGGATTATGCGGGTCAGAGAAGTAATGCATTATTTCATTATGTGTATCAAAGCTCAATACCGGACCAGCACTTTGCTTTAGAACATACGTACTGGTAACCTTTGCCCCAGCATCATATATGTCGCTTGCTACTTGCACTGTACCATCTTCTGCAAATGAAACTAATATATTATAACCTCCATAAGTCAGGTTGACAGAAGGATAATACTCCATCAACCAACCATTTTTGGCACTTGTCAATACCTCTTTATCAGCCTTCAGCGTCGCTTCAATACGATTGGCAGAAGAATCATCAAATAAATCTTCCTCTTCCGGCGTGCAGGATGAATAAAGAGCAACGGCCAGCGATATAAATAATAAGTTCAATATTTTTTTCATATTACTTTCTAATTAAGTGTTGTTAAATCAAGAGTAGCTACCTCTGCGGAGCGACGAGTAACGACTTTACGCAACTCATCAATATCTATTTGCCAGCTACCTTTTAAATACTCTCTTATGATTTCCAATTTATCAAGGATGGCCTGTTTACCAGATTCATCTTCGCCAACGACTCCAGCTGCCAATAACTTTTGCCAAGCGGCATCCGTGCGAGTAATGTAAACAGAAAGAATTTCTGCAAAATCTTCATTTGCTTCCTTGCTGGCATATCCTGATACAAAACCGGATTTAGGAGCATCAGAATCTTTCAGATTAATCCAGTCTGTAGCTCTATAATTACCGGCAGAAATTAAATTGAAGTCTGTATCATAGTTTTTCTTTTGCTGCAAAATGTGGGTAAACTCATGGTGCATTGTCTGAAAAAACCAATAATTCAAATCTGTCGTATTGCTACTTTTATCAGGGAATGGACTATCAATATCAATATACGGATGTTCAATATCAATTACGTTCACATTGTACAATGTCACCTTTATTCCACCTTCGGCAGTACCCATCACAATGCTACCAGTGTTAGGATAGTATGCCGGAGATCCAAACAGTTGCATGACTCGTGGACAATACGTTTTAACGAAGTCATCACCAGCAACTTCCTTATAAACATCAATCCAGACATATTTCATCATTTTGGCCAGAGCTATAGACTTATCGTAGTCTGCAGGAACTAGGTTAAACTCCATGTTCGATTCCTTGTCATCATATCTATAATTAAAACTGATATTATAAGGTATTACATAGTTTTTCATCAGCCAATTATCGAATTCATTCATTTCCGGCTCTTCCGTATCAAAAATACTCTTTGAGTCAAGATCATCTTCACTGCAAGCCCCTAAGCACAAAGTGAATGTAATCAATAAAAATAGTTTTATATATTTCATAATCATTTCAGTTTTAAAGGTTATTATCTTGGGTTGGCTGCCAAACCGGCATCAATAACATCCGAAGGTAGCTGAATGGCACGACGCAGATCACCGACTTTCAATATATCTGTAGCCAGTCCATAACGGTTGTGTGCTACTTCTATGCCATAACGTTTAATGTCACACCAGCGTTGTCCATCATGCATTGTCTCAATACGGCGCATGTGCAATACACATTGAATAAAATTCTCTTGTTCACCTGATGCTACAGTAAATCCCTGAGGGTGAAGTTCCTTTTTGATAGTACGGTCACTACCTCCATCAGCCATAGATGGTATAGGACAATATTTTAGATCACTCCAGAATTCATTGATGCTTTCACGAGTCAATGTTTGCAGAGTATGAGTCATACCATCATCATCAACATACGAAGAAAGGCAATTTGTGACTTGCCAACTATTTAAATCGGCAGCTGCTTCTTCATATTTGCCCAAAAATGTATAAGCTTCTGCACGGCAAAGCAATGTTTCGTTTGTTGTAAATGGAACAAATACAATATGCGCAAAACCTGTACCCGATGTTTTGTCTGTATATTCCCAGAATTCATCCAATTTCGGAAAGCGTACAGTCTGATTCGAACCATAAAGTTTTCTACCCAGAATCAAAAAACTGCTGGAACCTGAAGATTGCCAGGGACCTTTGGCCCAGTAAGTCTCATAAGTGGTTATTTCCCGACCATGATTGTAACGTGTTCCACTTCCGGAACCGATTCGTCCAGCAGTAGAATATGCTGGAATAATTAAAAGGTTGCAGTTTTCGCTTGCCTGCACGTAGGCATTTGTCACATCACCTGCTCCAAGTGGAATGTAATTGGCCATTTGGCGCAACACCCTATCCGGATTACTTCCTAATACTTGCGTTGCGTATTCAACTACCTTCTGATAGTTTGACTTATCAGGTTTTACATAGAATAAGTTAAAGCGTGTTGCAAAAGCATAAGCAGCTTTTTTATTAAAATGATATTTAGGAACAGTGTAAACATCATCACTGATATATGGCAAAGCAGCTTCTATATCCGCATTAATTTTTTCGTAAAGTTGCGCCATGGTTCCTCTTTCATATTTCACAATTACTTGAGTTTCCGGCTTTTCAGAATAGGGAATTCCCATATCCTTATCTGCCGTTTCCGGATTATAAGGTAAACAGAAGACATTTGCTAATACAAAATGGGCATAAGCACGGCACATCAAAGCTTCCGCCTTTTGAGGAGCCAGACTGGCGGGATCACCTAAATCATATATTGCTTGTATAGCTTGATTAGCAGCTGCTATGGCACTATAGTGAGTTTGCCACATGTAACGTGGATCATCATTACCATCACTCGTGATATCTGACCACAAATAGATTTCCTCTTGATCTTTATAGTTGACTGCATATTGAGGTCCATGATCCATAACATTGTCACTACTATATTCCATCATGAGGACAGGAGTCTTGTTTGGATAAGCAGATACAAGTATAGATGTTACTTTTGCTTCCGTGTCAATCTCAGCACGGTTATCCGGCATCGTATTGAGGAAATCATCGCAGGAACCCAGCAAGAGTGCAGTTCCTATAAATGCGCTAAATACATATTTTTGTTTCATGTTTTTTCTTTTTTAAATGGTTAAATTCCTAATCTCAAGGTCAGCGTAAACTGGCGTGGTACGGGGACTGCTACACCACCTGTATTGAAGAATTCAGGGTCTTGTCCGTTCAACTTCTTATCAGCATAAATCAAGAATAAGTTGGTAGCCTGAAGCTTAAGTGATAAGTTGTTGAATTTTAATGGTGCAATCCAGGATTTTGGGAAGTCATATGATAATGAGATTTCTTTCATGCGGATAAAGTCACCTTTAGCCACACGTGCAGTAGAGCGGTTGTAAGCATTATAAGCATAACTCAAATGATTATATTCCTGATTTAAACGACGGTCCGCAATAACAGGAATATTGGTTGTATTCTCATCACCTGACTGAGTCCAACGGTTCTTGAATTCTTTAGGCATGGCTGCCAAATCAGAATACCAGTTTTTGAAAACTGGGTCCAGACGGATAACATTACCAAATGAATAGGTCATAAAGACATTCAGCTTAAAACCTTTATAACTAAAGGTATTTCCAAAACTACCTGTAATAGTCGGATCTGTAGGTCCTTCGTATATTAAATAGTCTTTTATGCGCGATTGGAAGTTAAGATCTGTCACGGTCAGTTTACCACTTTCATTAATAAAAGTAGGAAGACCTTCTTCGTTCAATCCTTGGAAATCAATAGAGAATAAAGAACGTACAGGATAACCTTTCATTGTAAAACCGGAACCAATCACCATATCCAGAATGCGAGTATTGGTTTCCAAATCCGTTACTTCATTTTTAGCTTGTGAGAAGATGAAGTCCGTATTCCATTTAAAATCCTTAGTTACAATATTACGTGTAGACAATGTAAACTCTATACCATGCGATTTCATACTTGCCACATTGGCATACTTCATCACTTGTCCACCAATACCCATTGTGTTAATAGCACCAATCAAGTCATAATTATCACGTTTATACCAATCGGCTGCTAAATTGATGCGATTGTCCAGAAAACCTATCTCAGCGCCAATATTTAGTTCGTGTTTCTTTTCATAAGTAAGTTCGCTATTCTCAAGGTCATCAATCTGTAAACCAGACTCTTTTACTGAAGTAAACGGACGCCAAGGATTAAAACTACTAATCACTACGCGGGAGTTGGTTACATTTGCCGGACCACGATCTGCGGTTAACGAATAAGACGCTTTCAGAGTGAGGTTTGACAATGCAGGACGTAAATCTTCAAAGAAAGCTTCTTCGTGTACATTCCAGGCGCCAGATACATTCCAAGTCGGTAACCAGCGTGAAGAACGACTCTTACCTAACTTATTGGAACCCTCATAACGGATAGTACCATTAACAGTGTATCGTCCTTTATATGAATAAGTACCAGTTGCGAAGAATGCCACCTCACGTGAATGGCTTTCTTCTACAGTATAATAATCAGTGTTTTCTTCATTACCTTGTTTAAAGTACTGATAATCATAAGAAGGAAGCATACCCATTTCATACTGCATACCTACACCATTAAACCATGTTTTCGTGCGATCCATAGAGTTTACCTCCATACCGCCGAAAAGGTTGATAATATGATCTTCTGCAAATACATCGTTATAATTCAATGTTCCGCGGAAATCCCAACTATTCATTCCATATTTTGTTTCACGATAAAAACCACCTACCGGTAATACACTGACGGGTAGAGAGTTTACCTTATCCGGATCGGTATATAGCCAAGGATTAGCATCACGCATTGTAGCATCATCCATTGCACGGAAGGCCCAAGCTTGGTTAGAATAATCCTTAACATAGTGTGATTGTGTCGTTGTAGAATATTTATAGGCACCCAAAGCAGAAGCTTCTAAGTTTTTGAGTATTTTCCATTTTAATTCTCCCTGAAACTTCATATCAACTACATTTAAGTCCATGTAGTTATTTTCAAGTTCATGCAGAATGTTGAACGGAGCATAATTGCGGACATAGGTTTCATTAGCATCCAATGTACGTGAAGTATTTAATGCATACGAGTACGGATTAATATCAAAATCGCGTGATACTTCTCCGGTTACATAATTAGGTGTTGAGCCTAAAGTACCAGGAGCTTTTTGTTTACGATACGAAGCATTTCCTATCAGGTTCAATGATAAATTGCTATAGATGTTGTATAGGGCATTTACATTGGCTGTATAACGTTGTACCGAGCTTTGTTTGGTCCATCCCGGGTCATTCATAACACTAAGTGATGTATAATACGAAGCTTTTTCCGTACCACTTGACATGCTGATTGCATGGTTTTGTGAAACAGAACTGTTGAACAAATAGTCAAACCAGTCTGTATTTCGGTATTCGGCTTGTTGCAAATAGGCATTGATTGCTTTGGTCGTATTGGGTAGACCGAATCCACCACTTGAAGTGTGATCATTAATCAGATGATACATTTTACCATAGACGCCACTGTCAGATGCACGATAAACATTCGAAAAGTTTAAATAACCGGCATTTGCCATTTCCTTGAATACTCCCATCTGCTCTTGTGAATTCATTATATTGAAATTGGTGTAGCTGGGCTTCATTCGCATCGTAAATTCGCCAGTATAACTAATTTTGTTAGAACCAGCTTTACCTTTCTTTGTTGTTACGACGATTACACCGGCCATTGCGCGTGCACCATAGATAGAAGTAGCCGATCCATCTTTCAAAATCTGGAAACTTTCAATATCATCCGCATTCAACCCTGAAATAGCTGAACTAATCAGCGTAACTGCATCGCCGGATGACAAGTCATCAGCACTAACCTCAGTAACATCTTCCATAATAACCCCATCTACTACCCACAGAGGTTTAGAACTACCATAAATAGAAGTAGCTCCACGTACGCGGATTTTGGGAGCTGTACCAAATGTACCGGAAACATTCTGAACGGATACACCGGCAGCACGCCCTTCCAGCGCACGGCTTATTTCAGGCAGACCATCTAATTTTACGTCATCGGCAGACAATTTTGATGTAGCACCTGTAAAGAGACGTTTATCCATACGCTGCATACCAGTAACTACAACTTCCTGAAGCATTTCGCTGTCGGTTTTCATTGTAACTTTTAAGCGCGGCTTGATACTTACTTCTACTGTTTTCATTCCAATGTACGAAATTTGCAATGTCTTCGCAGAACTAAGCATTGTGTATTTTATTGATTTACAGCGACATATTGTTATTGATAGAACTCTTTAATAAAGAATAATAATTTACTAAATCATTGATAATAAGTTGTGTGCAAAACACAAATATGTATTAGTTTCTACCAAGATTATCCCAGATAATCTATATATACTGCTTATTATAAACATATTATCATTCATGTATTGAATTAAAGTGAGTTCCAAAACTAGTACTATTGAGCTAAGCAATATACAAATGTACGAAATTATTAAAAATCCGAATAGAGTCCTGTATTTAGATCACGGACACATACTGAATCCTACTACACGTTCTGATTTTTCATAATCAGTATATGCAAATGAATAAAATACATATGATTTATTTCGATAAATTAAAGAGCATCCGTACAGAGAAGAAAGCGAATATTAGAACATTTGAATCTTATTCATTGTTAGTAGTACTCAATATATTTCCTTTTACTCTAATTCTGTATTCATAGTATCGCTGATATTATATATGAAGTTCTCTCTATTTTAAGTGAATAAAATGAGCTCTTCTTATTCATTGATAATGAATAAGAAGCATACAAATCATTTATTTATAATGAAGACTATTATATATTTGCATCTGATTAATATTGACTATTATGAAAGAACTGTTGAAGCATGTCATATTTGATCAGCAAGAAAGAAACCTGTCTCAGATGGTAGAAAGGGATATTACCAGCGTTTGGTAGAAAGCCCCGAAATTCTAGTTATTTCCGACATTCGAAGATGTGGAAAATCCGTATTATTGCAACAAATCCGCTCTCGACAAACTGAACAAGACTTTTATTTAAACTTCGATGATGAGAGGTTGATTAACTTCACAGTTAACGATTTCCAGACTTTATACGAAGCTTTTATAGAGTTATTTGGCGAACAGAAGATATTCTACTTCAATGAGATACAAAGCGTTATTGGCTGGGAAAGGTTTGTACGCAGACTGTATGATAATAGTTGTAAGGTGTTTATTACCGGATCAAATGCAAACATGCCAAGCCGTGAATTAGGAACTCACCTTACAAGACGTTATTGCCAGATAGAGTTATATCCTTTCTCTTTCAGTGAATTTTTGAAATTAAAAGACGAATATCCGGAGTATAAAGATTTCTATACTACTATAGGAAAGAGTAATTTAAGAAGGCTTTTCGAGGAATATTTAAAGATCGGAGGCTTTCCTCGATATATTCAGGATATGAATGACAACTATTTAACTACTCTTTATGAAAATATCATTTACAAAGATGTTATTACTCGGAACAAGTTAAATGGTGAAAGAGAACTGCTTGAAATGATATATTACCTGGCAAGCAATGCAACAAAACAATTCTCTTATAATTCATTTGGTCAGAATAGTGGAAATTAAAGATCCTGATACAGTTAAGAATTACCTTGAATATATTGAAAGTACCTATTTACTTTCTCAGGCTATGAGATTTGACTGGTCGGTAAAGAAACAAATCGGTTTATAGATAATGCAATCATCAACAAGGTCGGTTTCAATGCTACGGACAACATTGGACAACTGTTAGAGAACCTGGTATTCATTCAACTGAAACGGCAACACAAAAAAGTCTATTATCACGATAATGGAGATTATCAGTGAGGACACGCATTTTCGAAAATTGAAAGATATTCCTTTCCCTACGGTTAATATGATTTGATTAGAACAATTTGCAAACGAATCAGTAGTTGACTTTTTAGTCAAAACGATGTGCCATTAATGCAATTTCCTTGTCGTTTTGCCCTTTGGGTTATAGATTAAAAATTGCCTGTACATAAAGCATGCGATGCATTGCCTTCAGATTCTATCTCACGAGGGACACCATTGTCGTCGGCTAGACGCTTCCCGTTGTTAGGGCGCGCTAGGGACTTGCAACCGTCAGAACACGTTCGTGCTGGGCGAACTAAAAAAAGACCGCTCACTTCCCAGTGAACGATCTTTAAAACACTTTATTTAAAACATCCAGTTAAATCAATAGCTGGAATTTCATTGCTTTTCAAAATAAAACTGGCATTTGTTTTACAACAATAGCCTCAATAATACTACCTTGTTTAAGGTTCTGTTGCAGGGAGAATAAAAGTTTCTGTGAAGGCGCCAAAAACACCGGCAGACACTCTAAATGTAAGATTAACAGTAATCTTATTGCTTTGAAGTGCTCCATTGCCCGAAACATAAAGCGTTCCATAACTTCCATAAGAGCTATTAACAGCTTGTAGAGCTACAGTTACACTATTATTATCAGCAACATCAAAAACAATATCATAGCCCTCTTCAAAAGGTCCTATGGCCTTATATTTAAGTACTGGACTTGCTTTATAGAACTCGCATTCTCCTTCATCACCGAAGAATGAGCTTGATAACATACCTATACCAATTGGCTCCCACTTCAGCCCTGTGAAAGTTGTTTCGGTCGCCATCTTATCATTGCCATTCACAGCTACTACTGTAATAATATATTCCCCTACCATGCCGGTCACTGTCACATCGCTATCCGACGCCCCCGAAAGACCTTCAATTTTAGTACCGTTTTTAATTACATAGTCCATATAACCGTTTTTACCCATCGAAGCAATATGTGCCTCTTTATCGGTTGTTGCTTCGGCCAGATAATAAGCTTCGGCAACCTTGCTGTTGGCAGCTATTCGGAGCAATAAATCATTGTCCGCATTGTAAGGAGCCTCCGGTGCAAACTGGTACACAACAACATTAGGCCTAGAGTCATTACCCGGATTTGTTCCCTCTTCTTCTGAACATGATATCATGCCTCCAACAGCAAGAATCATCATAAATAAACTATAGATATATTTCTTCATATTCTTAATTTTTTAATATTATAAGCCCAGATTACCACATATACTCATCAGAATCCGTAGTAGGTGCAATAGGTGTAGGATTGTTTGTACAAGCTGTATTATAATTAGTTTCACTCTGCACAATACAGAGATTCATCCAATCGGGAGGAGTAGTACTATTCCAACGGAATTTCTCCACATGATTGGTATTGGGATAACTACGGATGACACCTTTATTAAGACGTTTGATATCAAAAGTGGCAAATCCTTCTCCCCAAAGCTCTATACGACGCTGCCACCACACTTCATTTTGGAATGCGGAGTTGGCTGGATTTCCGTAAGACTCATTGTGTTTACCATATGTGTAAGAGGTATCTCGGCTCTTGGCAAATGTCGTCAATAAGGCAATGCCTCTTGATTCATCCTGCATACCGGCAGCTTCAGCCTCAATCAGATACATTTCTTCAACACGCATCATGGGGACGGATACAAGAAAGCCTAAATACTGATTATCATTTCCACCCTTGGCTGGACGGAATTTCAGAGAAAGACCGCCTACACCTTTGCCTTCTTTATTACCGGAAGCATAAATCCATTCCGGATACTTTGTATATGCCTCCAAAGCCTCTAATTGTTCATTTTGGGGTAATTCAGCTATCTGAAAGTCAACAAAACACTTTCTGCGGAAATCTGTTTCCGGGATAGTCTCATACAAGTGACGATCGATCAGAAATTGGTGACCATAGCTGGAAGCATAGCCACATCCCGACCCATTCACTTCAAGACACATAAAAGACCCCCATGAACTATCAGCATCATTCAATAGAATATTGTCATCAGTATCTTTAAATTTCAGCCCGAACATCCAAGAAGAATTGGGAGTGTTGAAGCCTGTATCGCTGTCAGTATAATCAGCTTCACTCATGAGTTGGTAACCAGCTTGAGCAAGTTTGGCATATTTTTCGGCATTTTCCCAGTCTTCCATCACTAAATAAGCACGTGCTTTCAAACCATATACTACTGACTTATCAGGAGTCAATTTATCAGGTCGCTGGTAATCTGCTAAATACTGCTCCGCCTTGTCGAGATCGGAAAGAATAAATGCCCACATATTTTCATTAGTAGCACGAGGGTTAGTAGCTAAGTCAGAAAGAGCAGTAGCCTCGGTTACGATAGGAACCGTTTCTGCATTTTTGTCTAATGCATAAGTTTTATTTGCAAACATACGCGCTAAATCCATGTAGAACATTGCCCGCATGGCATATGCGATACCTGCACCTGACATTTTATCTGTATCGGGGTTTTCTCCAGCTAATGAAAGAACGGTATTGCAATTCTTAATCCAACTATAATAATATGTCCATGGAAACTGACATAGAAGATATTGGGGACCAAGAGCCACACCACAACTGTACCAAGTAGAATATTGGTGTCCTGAGAAGCTGGGAACAAGGTCTTGCCCCATCACATCACGCATTTGATAAAAAGAGGGATAACCGTAATCATAAGGATATCTTTTATCTGCGCCAGCGCCAAATTGAAATGTACCGGCCAACGAAGAAGTTATGCCGCTCACAAAGTTATCATACGAACCGGGAGCGTTGGCTGCCTGATCCTTGGTTATGGTGGATGATTGCGGATCAATCTCTTCAATACAACTTGTTGCAAGAGTAAGTCCGAATGCAACAGTTAAGAATGGAATCAATATTTTTTTCATATTCAATTTCACTTATTTGTTTAGAATGTTATCTGAATACCTCCTGAAATATTGCGTACAGGAGAGTATGCTGTTATGTCTTTGTTTCCCTCATAAGAATAGCGGGGATCGAAACCTTTGCGTGCAGACCAGAAGCATAGATTCTCACCGGCAGCATAGATGCGTATTTTGGCTATATTCCTCAGAAGATTTTTTGGAAGTGTATAACCCACTGTGAACGACTGGAAATTCAGATAACTGGCATTGGTGAGGAAACGATCTGAATTGGCGAACACAGTGTACTTGTCGCCATACTGCCAGCGGGGAATATCGCTTGAAGTATTATTAGGACTCCATGCTTTGAGATAATCTTTATGGAAGTTGGAGCCTGCACTAGCAGAGGTTTCATTAGGAGTCATCAAAGAAGCGTAACGATTATCAGTAACCTTGCCTCCTATTTGATAATCGAATGAAGCTGAGAAATCAAAGTCGAGTACTCGCAATGAAGTGCTAAATCCACCGTATAGTTTGGGCAGAACATTGCCTTGCGCATATTTAGTAGCTTCATTGGGGTTAGTAGTAGTGTAAGAATGCTCTTTACCAGGTCTGCTGGTAGAACCTTTCAAATTTTCGTCCACCCAATAGGTGGCCTCTCCTTTTTCATTAACACCAGCATATTCAGCACAGAATGCGTTGTAAAGTGGACCACCTTCCTCATACCAGTTTTGGGCAATATCAGTAGAGTTTGTTTCCGCAAAACCTCCATTTCCTATAGTCTTCGATTCGGGTAGAGTGAGTATTTTAGCCTTGTTGTGCGATAGATTTGCTGATACACTCCAATCTATATCTCTTGTACGCACGATAGTCCCAGTTAAGGCGAGTTCTACACCCATATTGCGAATATCTCCCAAATTACCATAGTAACCGCGTGAACCTGCTGATTCAGGAACAGATAGCCAAAATAACAAGTTACTGGTCTTTTTAGTATAAAAATCTACATTACCAGCCAACCGACCTTTCCATAAACTAAATTCCACACCGACATTGATATTCGTAGTCGTTTCCCAAGTGATGTCCGGATTACCAATACGCCAAAATGTGGGCGACATGGTCGTTTCATTTGTTGCAGTCAGTGTATACATATCAGTGTATGCCCAACTACCAATATTGTCATTACCTTGCTGGCCTATGGATGCTTTCAGTTTCAGCTCATCCAACCAAGAAGAGTAATTTTCCATAAAATTTTCTTGGGAAATTCTCCATGCGGCACCTACTGACCAGAAATTACCCCAGCGATGTTCTTTTGCAAAATATGAAGAAGCGTCACGGCGATAAGATGCTGATACAAAATATTTTTCAGCATAGTTATATTGAGCGTTACCAAAGTAACCTTCTACATTGTATACTGTAGTATAAGAACTGGCATCATTCTTCGTTGCAAAAGCATTGATTTCCGGAATATCAGGAGAAAATCCACCTTTTGCCGTAGCTGCCAGATATTTAGTCGTAGCTCTATAATATTCATGCCCTACCATTACATTTACATTATGTCTGCCAAAGTCTTGAAAATAAGTCAAGGTTTGAACATTATTGGTTCTAAATCCGGTGGTGCCAGTCTTCTGGATTCTGCCATTAGTACCTGCAGCAGGGCCATAAAATGGATTCTGATAATCTGAATAGTTGGTCTGTCCCAAGATAACGGTACTTGTTGCATTTACTTTTAAGAAACTGGTAATATTTACATCTGCCATAAAAGTACCATTCAGCTGGTCACCAATAGATTTAACTTGGTTATATAAGTTAGCACCCAGTGGGTTACCATTGGACATAAATGGACGGGTACCTAAACCACCATAGTCATTTATTCCATAATCATAGCCATCATGACCGTATTGGTCTTTTTTCACGATAACATTGCCCGCTGCATCTACCACACGTACAAACGCAGGATAAATAGGTGCAATACTACTGGTGTAATACATTAAATTTGTATTATTTCCGGTGGTACTCATATTGGGATTTGACTCTTGATTAGAGTGAATATAACCCACATTCGCACTCAATTTCAACCATTTCTTAGCTTGATAGTCAGCCTTTATACGTGCACTAACACGATCGTAGCCTGAATTTTCAATAATACCATCTTCATTCAAATAACCAAGACTGGCGTAAAAAGAGGAACGATCAGAACCACCGCTTACACTTACGTTGTATTCTTGACGCAGCGCGCTTTTATAAGCTAAATCTTTCCAGTCATCAGGTCGTAAATAATAATCTGTACCTTGATAGTTATACTTACGCCCCAATGTGGCATTGGAATTCAACTGTCCATCGGTACCAATCAACATCTGACCATCGGGAACAGTATAAACGTTGTACTTCAAATCGCTAATCATTTTCTGATTAGCCCAAGAATTAGCATCAGCTGCATTCAATCCCTGGCTATAGCGCGAATAGTTATAAAGTTGAGAATAGTAGGCTTCATAATACTGTCCCGGGTCTGTAATAACATCATAGTCTTGAACACCGCGTGTATTGACACCCCACTTTATATCCACATTGACTACGGCCTCTTGCGTCTTACCTTTCTTAGTAGTAATGATGATGACACCGGCAGCACCACGGGCGCCATAAAGAGCAGCGGATGCGGCATCCTTCAAAACAGAGATTGATTCGATATCATTTTGTGGAATATTGGATAAATTAGCAGTATAAGGAGCACCGTCTACAATAATCAGCGGATCAGTATTTGCATACATGGAAGCAATACCACGAATATTGATTTTGCCATCACCCGAGCCTGGTGCTCCTGATCCTCCACGTATCTGCAAACCGGCAACAGAACCAACTAAAGCATCAGATACATTGGTCGTAATACGCTTTGATAATTCCTCTGTATTAACAACTGAAGCTGAACCTGTAAAGGCAGATTTCTTTGCTGTACCGAAAGCAACAACTAATACTTCATCCAACATCTCTGTATCTGCTTTCATTGTAACCTTCACGCGTGGCGCAATAGCCACCTCTTGCACCTTCATTCCAATGTACGAAATTTGCAATGTTTTCGCAGAACTATGCGAATGCTATATGTCTAATTTCCAGACATATATACGTGATGTGAGAACTTGTGTTTGAGTGATAATAATTTATAATACATTGATATATAACATGCTAATAAACAGCAATATGTATTAATATCTACCGGAATTATACTATATTAGTTAGTTAAATCTTTAGTTATTAGTATATTACTATTTGACATGGGATATAAATGAACTAAAAAACAATTACTATGCGTTCAATTTCATAATGTAATGTAAATAATAATCAATATTCCAGTCAAGGTTCCACTAAATTTTCATATTAACACGGATATTTCACAAATAGTTTGGATTTTTCATTATCCAACAGTCCGTATCGGCAAATACAACACGGATATTTCACCTTTGAAAGTGCTTAATGATAGCATAAATAAAATGTAATCTCTGTACTTGTTATTTTTCTATTTCTTTCTATTTTCAATATAAACTTCCATGTATTTGCAATGTGCTCTTAAAAAATATATAATAAATAAAAGTCTATTGCACCAAATCATTTAGGAACAAAGGAATGAACAGAATAATTTAGGAATCATGCGCTCTGTTAATTCAAGGTCATTAGACTGTCCGGAAGTAGTGGTAATTACTGGTGTCCATCGTTGTAGATAGGTCTATCTTAATGCTGCAAATTCGTGAAAAGCAAAAAGAATGATCAATACCTTTACTTTTAAATACAAGAAAAGGAGATTTTCACAAATCCCCTTTTCTAAAAACACTTTATTTTACTGATTACTCAGCCAAATTTGGGTTATTAGTAATCTCTCTTTCCGGAATATTGAATATCAAACGTTTGTCATCATAACTATAAGTACTACCTGGAAGCATTGCATCTTCTGCACAACGGGTAATTGATTTCTTATAGCGTTTCATGGTTAATAGCCCACGTCCTTCAGCCCACAGTTCAAGACGCCAGTTGAAGTATATCATATCTAATAATGCATCCTGATTCATCACAGCTACTGCTGCTGCGGCGTCAGCATCACGCTCATCCAGCAATGCCTTCAATGAAACTCTGGCAGCCGGTAAGTTATTTTCGCGTGCATTGGCTTCTGCATTAATCAAGTACATTTCAGCAACACGCATATAAACTTCATCATCATACCATTCGCGATTACCCATAATTCGTTTAGAGTTATAGAATTTCCACCAATTGGTTAGCTCATATTGTTCACCTTTTGAATTATATTCACTAAACCATTTCTTGCGAGCATCCGAAGCCGGAATTGAGTTATACAACTCCGTATCAATTAACTTCTCTCCACCTGCGTAGGCATAACTATAAGTGAACAAGTCCATGTGTCCCCAGAAAGTAGGGAGAGCTGGAGAATTACTTGTTGTCAAATCAATGGCCCACATCCATCCTGGAATGCTAACAGATGCAAACCCTGAATTAATAATTTCAGTCTTATTCATTAAGGTATATTGTTTAGAGTCAATTACCTCTTGAGATAATTTAGCGGCATTCTTATAATCACCCATAGTCAAATAAACGTATGCTAACATACCTTTTGCTACCGATTGATCTATTTGGTCTTTTGCACCCGAAGGGCGTTTAAACCCTTCGAGTAAAGGGATTGCATCGGTTAAATCTTTCACTATTAATGTATAGACATCTTCTACTGAAGATTTTTTCACAGCTTCTGATGTTAATTGCGTACGATAAACGGGAATAGCCAAAGCTGTTTTATCTTCCGCATAAGGTCTTGCATATAAGTTCACTAGGTTAAAATATGAATGAGCTCTCAGAGCTTTAGCCTGCGCATAGTATATCTGGTTTTCTTCACCTTCGGGAGTGACTTCATCACCACCTGCTGCATCCAGTATTTCATTAGTAGCTTTTATGAGCTTATAGTAATACCTCCAAAATTGATAAGAATAATTAACAGCGGTGGTAGTGGTGCAAGTTAATGAACCCGCAGCTTCAAACCATCCATACCCTTGGGACATAATAACCATATCTCCACTCATCAAGTCTGTTGCAATATCTACAGATTTCTGTCCAAAGTCGTCGTGGCCACCCGTACCACCTGAATTCATAGCAAATGTAGTGGAATATGTACCCAAAGCTTGTCCCATTAAGATATTAGAGTTCCATTTCGCCACTTCCTGTAAATCTCCGGAAGTAATGTAATCTGATGGACTCTTTTCTAAGAAAGAATCACCACAACCACTCAATAGTAGTGATAGCCCTAAGGTTATTACCGGAATATATATTTTTATATTGAATTTCATAATTCTTATTTTTAATGTTAGAATTGAATTTTAATACCACCCATAATTGTACTTAAAGGAGCATACTGGCTTCTACCTGATTCGCCGGAATCATTTTTGTTATCATCGTTAACATTGTCACTATTGCCGGAAGACGCCATAGAAACATACCCTTTACGTGCTGACCAATACAATAAGTTGTCACCTGAAATGAAAAAGTTCAAATCAGAAAGATGTAGTTTAGCAACAATACTTTTGGGCAATGAATAACCTATTCTCACGTTAGCAAGGTTTAAAAATGAACGGCTTGTCAGGAAGCGGGTAGAACTTGCATTAGCATAGTTAGTACCATCAGCGCCACCACCATAATCGTTAGATAAACTTGGAATATTAGTTATGTCACCTGGTTTCTGCCAACGACCTTCTATATCTTTATGCCAATTATATGAACCTGATGTACCACTGTGCATTATCGCTGCATAGTTGTAATCGTAGCCATAACCACCAATTCCATAAGAGAAGGTTGCATTAAGAGTAATTCCCTTAGCGTACAAATCGAATCCAAAGCCACCTTGCAATGCAGGGATACCAGACTTATCTACAAACTTTTTGGTAGCTTTATCCCAATCGCTAGTTTGCTCTACTTCGAGCTTATTAATTGTATTCTTAGACTTATAAGTTTCCATATCAGTGATCAACTCTCTTTCACCATTAGCTTTTACATTATAATATTGGTTATATAATGCGAAGCCGGTTTCCGGATCAACGCCTGCATATTCGCGGATATAGAAGTCATATAATGAATGACCTTTTGCCCAACCATAATATGTACTGATTTCGATAGGCTTCTCCATACCGGTTGTTTCATCGATAGGCATTTTGGTCATCTCATTTTTATAGTAACCTCCATTCAGTCGGAAATCAAATTTATAATCCTTCTTATTTAATAAATGTGCTGTCAATGAAAATTCAACACCTTTATTTACTAATGCTCCGTCATTTACCGGATAAGATGCATATCCCAAAGAAGGAGCAACCTGCTTCATAAACAACATATCGGTTGTTTTCTTGTGGAAGTATTCTACTTCACCTTCCAATACATCGGCAATATTAAATTCGATACCGGTATTAATAGTAGTGCTTCTTTCCCAAGTCAAATCGGGATTACCTTTAAATTTAAAACTGAATGTGAATTCATCATTTAAGTTATCAATTGTATAAAGGTCTTCATAAGGATAGTAACCGGCAACAACCGGGCTCGTTATAAAATCTTGGTTACCCAATACACCCCAACTCAACTTGTATTTCAAGTTTTTCAACCATTTGACATCTTTCATGAAGTCTTCATTGGTAATGGCCCAGGCAGCACCTACCGAACCAAATATACCCCATTTATTTCCTTTGGCAAAACGAGAACTACCATCCGCACGAACTGTTCCGTGAAGGAAATATTTATTATCGTAGTCGTAACGAAGCTGGCCAAAGTAACTTTCAATGGAATATCCATATGTATATGATTCCAGATAGTCCATAATTACACCATTACTCCATTCTGTATTATCTGGTCTAACAATTTTAGATTTGCTTCCATAAGCAACAGATGTTTTGCTGGATGTTGACTCGTGAGCTACGAAAGCATCAAAATTATGTTTGTCAAAGCTCTGTCCCCAGGAAAGTATCTGATTAGCTGTAAAATTCAGGTAGTTAGTCTGATATTTTGCAATCTGTCCTTTACCGGCACTATCACCATAATAAGGATTGGTAAGTTCATTCTCTGCCGAACCTAAGTACTGTAAGCCAACATTTGCAGTTATTTTAAAGTATTTCAGGAATTTAGCTTCAAAAGATCCATTTCCATTGAATTGATGTGAAACAATTTCATCCTTATCTAATAACAATGCACCTGCCGGATTGATACCGGAAGCGAAAGGACGCTGATATCCGGCATTCATGCCATAATCAAATTTATTTCCACCAATTTTCGTATCTTTTACGATATTACCATCTTCATCACGTTCAAATACAGGGAATAAAGAAGGCATACCATTAATAAACTGAAAGCCGTTGTTCATATTACTATCCGATTGTCCAGGCTTATTGGTTTCCATATATGCGTATGCCAAAGATGTTGTAGCCTTCAACCATGGAGTAATTTGATTACTCATATTATTACGAACATTAAAACGCTGATAATCTGAAGAAATATAATAGCCTTCATCTTTCAAATAACTAAAAGCAGTATAATGAGTCAGTTTTTCATTACCACCAGATATTTTTACGCTGGCATCCAATTTTTGACCTGTACGGAAAATATAGTCATCCCACTTTTCAGGAGTGTATTTACGTGCAACTCCACTGTTAAAACGCCCGGTAGCAGGATCAATCAACTGTGCACCATCCGCGTTCCACATATTATAGATTGGAGCAATACCATATTGTGCCTGAAAAAGATTTTTAGATGCCCATGCAGCAGATTGTGTGGCATCCATACCGCCTCTGTTACCTGCATAATTTTTCAAACCTTCCCAAGTTAACTCTGTAAATCGTTCAGGACTGTCAATTACATCATACTGCGGGATTAAGCGCATATTGGCTCCATACTTAATTTCTGCCTCAACGTGTGTTTTGCCCTTTTCACCTTTTTTAGTTGTAATCAAGACTACCCCATTTGCGGCACGCGAACCATAAAGTGCTGTAGCAGTAGCATCTTTCAAGACTGTCATAGAAGCGATATCACTGGGGTCGATGCCGCTTAAATCGGCTTCAAACGGGATACCATCTACTACATACAGTGGAGCGCGACTTGAATATGCCGAGCCTAAACCACGAATACGGATACTTGCGTTTGAACCTGGTTGACCAGAAGTAGACATTACCTGAACACCAGCAACTTCACCACTTAAAGCTTTAGATAGTTCTGTTGGGTTTTTTAGTGATATCTTTTCTCCTTTAATTTCCGTAGCCGAACCTGTGAAAGATTTCTTCGTAGCAGTACCATAAGCAACAACGACAACTTCATCGAGTATTTCGGTATCTGCCTTCATGACTACCTTTACATTTGGCTTGATCAAAACCTCTTGTGCCTTCATTCCAATGTACGAAATTTGCAATGTTTTCGCAGAACTAAGTAGGTTATATATCGTTGATAATCAATGACAAACATGTATTTACAGAACTCAAACTAAGATAATTATAATTTATTAAACATCTGGTAACTAGATATATACAAAATATGAGTATATATTTGTATCTACCTAAAAGCTCCTTTATTTGATTTTCAATTACTTAATTATTAATCTGTTACTATTTTATTGTGAATGCAAATGAGTGATAAAACCAATACTATGGGTTCAGGTAGAAATTCAAATGTATGAAATACTTAAATTTTCTACCCAAACCAGATTGGTAAATTGCATGCATATCAATAAATTACCATATAGTCTTGATTTTTCAACAAAAGAGTATTATATGCAGTTGAGTTTAATACGAACAATTTCATTCTCACAAACAACAAATAACTGTATCGGTAAAAACGATAAATAGAACATTTACTCTAGCATGCAAGTAGCCTATATTAAATCAATATTTATTCTCTTATATAATAATGAATTACAGGTTTAATTAGAGAAAATAAATATAAGAAAACATCCTAAAAGTTCTATATAAAACTTTTAGGGTGCATTTCATCTAAAACAACTTTATTTTAAGAAGACTTTATTCGTATCCCAGATTCTGTTGTCCTTGAATATTAGGGTTAACACCAACTTCTGCTTGTGGAATAGCTAATATTATTCTGTAATCATTCCAGTTCGGAGATATTAAATCCGTTGAATTTAAGTAATGGTCAGTACCTTCACCTGGTGTTTTTTCACGGTTTAGGGTTAATCCCAGTCGCATAGCATCGTAGAAGCGATGACTTTCCATGACCAGTTCCTTTCTTCTTTTTTTCAAAGTTAACTCAGAAACTGCACGTTTCCGAATTTTATTCAAATAGAAATCAGCTTTATTCTAGTTGGGAGTTGATTTTTTCAGTGCAGCTTCAACTGCTATTAAGTAGATATCTGATAAGCGAAGTTACGCTTACATTATTAATCGGTAATCTTCCATTCTGGCCTGGATATTTATTGATAAACCTTATCTCTTCATTATTATCCACTTCAAAAAGTCCTGTACCTACATTATTTCTTATTACCTAAAGGTCAGAAGAAAAATTATAAACAATAGTAAAATTGTGTTTACTTCAAGATGATTTAGAACATATCTAAGGCTAATTACTAACAGGATGGAGACTATTTACAGTTCTTTTTTATACATCACTTTTTATTAGAGTCTTATGGAAAAGTTATAATACTTACCTCGTCTTGAGCTGTATAATTAAATCCAAGTGGTGTATTGATTACAGAATCAATTATTAAGACATTTAATGTCCGTATTAACAGGAATGATGCTTTTCAACTAACCAATTTCATAATAAAACAGCAATGGAGGGAATGTCATTGAACATTCCCTCCACTAAAACAAAACACTTTATTTATAAGTCCAGTAAAACCTGTTGACGGAATTATAGTTCATATCGGTATGGTAATGAATTAATTCCGCCAATGTGTTCCGATGGAATTATTTTCCTGCAAGATTCAATTCATCGTTGTAATCGGTTTCATTCAAGGGCACATCCCAAGTCCATTTGTTTGCACCATCAGCTGGGATCGTTTTTGCAATGGAAATATGTGCATTACCTCCATCAGCGAATCCTTTACGCACTACAGGACGATTCCATCTTTTGTAATCACTCCAAGCAAAGCCTTCACCCCAAAGTTCAAGTTCACGATAATCCATGATTTCGTTCCAGAGGGCTTCACCGGTTTTAGTACAAGTATATTCAGGATTACGTCCAGAGGTAGCATTCAGCTCTATCAGAGCGGCTTGTGCATCCGGTTCATTGTTCAAGAAGTAGTTGGCTTCCGCTTCAATCAATACCATTTCTGATGAACGAATGAAAGGCAGGTAGCTTACTCCCGGAGTATCAAATACATAGAATTTCAACTGTCCACCCAAATACATATAGCCAGATTGATAAGGAGCATCAAGTCCACTTACCGCCATTCTCTGGCAATACTCTGCAGCGTCTTCCCAAAGCAAGTCAGCTTCTTCGCCTTTACCCAGTCCAAGAATACCGTAAGTCAAATCCATGGCTGAGCCATCATTAAAATCATAGCCGGGGAATTTGTCTTCCGTCAAGAACAGCGCTTTGCGGGCATCATTGTCCGGGATGCGGTTGATAAGCTCACGCCCAATGGCACCAGCGCCAGTATTGTTTGCACTCGCATAATATCCGTTACAAGCAAACTGAGTACCATAACTCCAATACCAATTATTTTCTTGCGAACCACCGAAACAACCGAAAATCCACTCACTCGTCGGATTGCAGAAACCGGATTGATATTCAGCGTTACTCATAAGCGGATAGTTTTGGCGGGCGAGTTTGGCTTCGGACAGAGCTTTGGTGTAATCTTGTTTAGTTATAGCAGCACGAGCATAGACTGCATGAGCAACATTTACATTCGGCATCCATACTTGTGCGGCATCACGGTCCATACCACTCTGGTTATACAAGGCAATTGCTTCATCCAAATCTTTGTAGATTTGAGCATACGTCTCAGCCAGAGTAGCATAGCCTTGTCCGCCGGTGGATTCATCAATACGGAGCACGAGTCCTTGTGAAGCGCCGTTATTGGAATCCTGCCATCGCCAACAGTAATAGTGCACTAACTTTTCGAAAGCGTATGCGCGGAAAGTCAGTGCTGAAGCTTTGACAAAATCTTTTTCAGTTTGAAGTCCTTCAGCATTATCAATATTGGCAAGAATAGTGTTCGCATTACCAATGATAGTATAATAGTAGTACCATGCGTATGCGTCATAAATAGAGTTAGTGCGTGTATGGAATTCTTGATTATGAATAGGTGACCATCCGGAAGCATACATATTATATAAGTAATTCTCGCTCGGATAGTTTTCATAATGAGCCATGATGTTGTTTTCGCCTGCAAATCCCTGACCAAAATAATACTGCTGTGTAGTCATAATTTTGGCTATACCGTTCAATGCTTTCATTGCATTTGCCGTGGTCCCTACGGCATCGGATGCTCCCGTTGAATCGGTAGGAGCGGTATCCAAATAGTCACCGGCACAGGAGGACACTAACACTATACATGCCAATAGGCTACCTGTGAACAATTTATTGAGTATTTTTTTCATTTCTAATACGAATTATATGGTTATATCTTTAGAATTTTACAGTCAAACCGAAATTATATACACGGGCTGTCACATACGTATCATCCGAACCTCCATTAAACGAATATTGCGGATTTAGTCCCTTGCGTGAGGTTAGTGTAAAAAGGTTTTCTACACCGGCAGTCAACGACAACCCTTCCAATCCCATGTTCTTCAGCCAACTCTTAGGTAGACTGTAAGACAGGTTCAAATTCTTGAATACCAAATAAGAAGAGCTGGTTAACCAACGGTCGCTGGCGGCATTCAAGTCGGATGACTTATGAAAATCGGCACGCGGAGTTCCATTCGGATTGATGCGGTTAGCGGAAGTTTCTGTCATACCGGTGGGAACTTCTTTCCAAGAGTTTAGGATATCCTTATGGTAAGCGTTACCAGAAGCACCTGATTCGGATACTCCCATCAGGCTAGCATAACTGCCATCATATGTCTTGCCACCTAAAGAATAGGTGAACAACATATTCAAATCCCAATTCCTCCAAGAAAGCGCCGAACTGATGGATCCATAGACTGTGGGAAGTGCGCTACCTGCCCAATCACGTTTGGCGTATGAAGTGGCAGTGGCATAATCTGTACCATTGATGGTAGTCAATGCACCAGCTTCTTCGGCAGTAGCCTTCTTATCCGGATCCAGTGTATAGAGAGAAGTACCAGTCATCTGGTCCACGCCTTCGAAGTGATAAGTGTACCATTCGTAGATGGAATGCCCTTCAGAATAGTTCTGCATACCGTGCAGAATATCTTTTCCGTCAGGCAGTTTCACAATTTTGTTCTTCAAGAAAGTAGCGTCCACACCAAGGTTCCATTTCCAGTCGTTATTATTGATAATGTCAGCATTCAAAGAGATTTCCCAACCACGGTTGGAAACGGTACCGATATTCTTGTATTGTGTCAGGTTCATCGGGGCAGTATCAGCAACCCAAGGATAAGAGCCAGCCGAAAGCGGCAGACGAACCTCAAATAGTAAATCTTTAGAGCGCTTGTCGAAGTAGCCTATTTGGAAGTTCAGGCGGTTAAACAGACGCCCTTCTACAGCGATGTCTACGGTCTGAGTCGTTTCCCATTTAATATCTGGTGCAGAAAGTGACTGTTTTACCAACGCAGCTTCACCACCGTTTTTGTCGATAGTATAAAGAGCCATATGTCCATAAAGGCTGACGCCCATATTGTTACCCACTTCACCATAGGAAGCGCGCAGTTTTAATGCATCTAACCAGTCAACATCTTGCAAAAAAGATTCCTGTTTCATGTTCCAACTTGCACCTACGGAGTAGAAATTACCCCAACGGTTATCTTTGTGGAAACGTGAAGAACCGTCACGACGGAACGAACCTTCCAAGAAATAGCGATCATCATAGTTGTATTTCAGACGTGCCAGATAAGATTCCGTTTTGTCTTCATCATCACTTCCTGCGAAATAAGAGTTATTGAGAAAGTTACCCATAGTAAGATTTCCATCTACTGCCATGCCGGTATTCATTCCTGCTGTATATTTACGTTCCCAGCTGTAGCTTTCGTGAGCTGCCATAACCTCAACATTATGTACGTTATTGAACTGGTAGCTCCAATTTACGATTTCTTGCAAGGTCATGGTTCTGTACTGGTAAGCATAGCTGGTCAAACGACCACCGTTGGTAGCACCGTCACCTATTTCCGGATTGTCGTACTTCTTATTATTGGAAGTACTGTTGTTCAGGTCACCTTTTACAGTCAATGACACTCCATAAGGTAATGAGATTGTGGCAAAAGCTTGTCCGCCTAATACGTTACGTACGCTTTCCTGCTTGTTGAACAACATTTCATATGCTATATGGCGATTGCTCAGATAAGGAGAAGTGGTATCATATATTTTGTCTCCTGCAGCGTCCAATTGATATGTGCCATCAGCATTGTGTAAATAAACAGGATATACCGGCGCCATATAGCGGGCTATGTAAAATGGATTGGCATACGCATTACCGCTGGCATTACTATTATAATTGCGTTTAGTCCAGGATCCTGTAAGATTTACACCTCCCTTAAACCATTTGTTGGGAGTATAAGTAGTATTGATACGGCCTGAGAAACGTTCATAACCGGTAGCCTTCACATATCCTTTTTCATTCAAATAGCCTACGGACGAATATACATTATATTTTTGTCCGGATGCAGCAGCCGACAAGTTATATTCTTGGCGATGTCCGTTACGTTCAATGGCATCCTGCCAGTCAAGGTCGTCATAACCAGTCAGACGAGTAGCTATCAGCTTTCCGTTATTGTCGAACAGTTTGTCGTCAGCAGCATTATAAATGTTTCTACCGATGGACTCACTGATCAGGTGGCTCGTAGCATATACGGCCGCCTCGTTTTCTGACATCCCGGTATTGCTCATCATAGAGTTTTTCTTGGCCATCCAACTTGCTTCCATCCAACGGTCTGCATCCAGACGTTCATACTCGGAAATACCTCTGTTGTATATACCCTGATTTACCTGTAGTGTAATGCTTGGTTTGTTGGTATTACGTCCACTTTTGGTCGTAATGAGGACTACACCATTAGCGGCACGGTTACCATATAATGCAGCTGAAGCGGCATCTTTCAAGATGGACATGCTCTCAATATCGTTAGAGTTTAGTTCGGCCATGTTTCCATCAAAAGGAACTCCATCCACCACATACAGAGGGCTTGAAGCGCCTGACACCAATGTACCGAAACCGCGGATGCGAATCTCGGGAGCTTGTCCCGGTTCGCCATAGGTATTATTTACCTGTACGCCCGGTGCGGCACCTTCAAGTGCTCCGGTCACACTGGTTGTAATACGTTTCTCGATCTTTTTATTGTCAACTACCGAAATAGAACCTGTCAACGATTCTTTTTTAGCGGTACCGTAGGCAATTACCACAACTTCGTCCAAAGCTTCGGCATTGCCTCTCATTACAACCTTCAAATTAGGTTTGACTGCAACCTCCTGTGTCTGCATACCAATAAACGAAATCTGAAGCGTTTTCGCAGAACTAATATGGTGCTTATTTTATTAATAATCAATCAATTAGTCTATCTTAAAGGACTAAATATTATGTATTTCCAATTTTATAATTATTTGTATATAAGCTTTTTATTCATACATGAATTCATTAAATTCTACCAGTATTATCCCGTATTTAGAAAATATTATATTGAAAATCAGCAATATACCGCTTTCATCAAGGTATAAATGAGCTATCAAACAATTACTGTGCGTTTAATTCACTGCACGAATGTACAAAATAACAAATAATTGAAAGTTAATTCTGATTAGCGATTCACGCATAGAGGCAAATATAATTAAAAGTATATATTTTTCAGCAAAAAGACATTCTTTACTTTTTGATGAAATATATTTAAAAGAACAAGAGACAAGAAAAATGGAAAAGCGAAAAATAAATAGCATAATTTATAAAAAAAAAGCTACCTCAAAATAAAAATGAGGTAGCCTTATTCATATCTTTTGTATCAGATATACTCTGTTACAAACTTATTTCCCCAATAACAGTAGTAGTAGGAAACAATTATTCCGGTAATTCTAATGTTTCTGTAAAGCCACTGTATAAAATTCCATACCCACCTTCTACAGCAACAGCTCCACGCATTGCGAATAGCAACTTATTGCCTTGACGTTGCATGTCGGTAGGAGTGAAATACACCATTCCGTAAGTAGCATGTTTATATCCAGTAGCTTGTAAGTCCCAATTAACCAGAGTTTGGCCATCTTCACTCAATGTAAAGACCATGGGATATCCTTCTGTTATACAATCCGGCAACTTGTATATATTACCTTCTTTAGCTTTCAATATAGGCTGTTCCCATGCCTGGCCGAAAAGTTCTGAAGTATATATCCCGGTTCCGTAATCCTCCCATGTCAACTTTCTCTGAGCGGTTACAGTTATTTCACCGGATTTGGAAGGTGACAATGCATCCTTGTTATCTATGGTCAGTACAATCTCATATTTGCCAGTAGCGCTCAAGTCATCTATAGAACCGAAAGCTAATTCTGCGTATCCCACTGCTTCGCCTTTTGCAAAGGCTATATTGGAACTTTTCAAGGTGAATACACCTTCTTCTACTGTAGCTTCATCCATGCTAATGCCGACTGAAGCCTCTGCACCTGTATTTCCACGATACACGGGAACCCGGATAATACCATTGTCTTCAGCATCTACTTCCACATTCATTTGAGTAGATGCAAAAGCTGCTTCAACTCCGTTTACACCATATTTCGTACCTTCTGCATCTGTATCGCAGGAGGTAAAAGCTGCCAAACAGAGCAATATAGCAGCATATTTCTTTATTGTATATAGTTTCATATTTTCCTTCATTATATAGGTTTATAAATTATTGAACTATAGGATTCTGATCCGCAGAGGTAATATTCTCATTACCATCTATTTCAGACTGCGGCAGAGGAAGGATAAATAATGGAGAAGCGACATTAGTGTTCTTTGTCGTTACCTTCTCTGTATGGTTAGAGCCTTCATAATTACGATTATATCCCAAACCTAAACGCTGCATATCAAAGATACGTCCCACTTCACCCCAAAGTTCAACACGACGTTGGAATAAAATCTCATCCATTAATGTTTCCAAAGGAGCATTAGTGTCAGAGTTATAAGTATTTGCATCTGTACGGGCAGCCAAACGTTCCTCAAACTTACTATCTCTTGCATTTCCTAAAGCTTTTATTGTGGTACGGGCAGCACCATATTCTTTCTGATGACATTCGGCTTCAGCCTTAATTAATATCATCTCTTCTGCTCTCATGAGTAAGTAATCACCTGTACGGGTGGTGTAATCTGCCATTTTAAACTTAATCTGGCAGTAGCTTGTATAAGAGGAAGCTGTCTTTTCTTCATCAGAAGGAATAGCCCCACGGAACCATGCTGTTTTACGTTCATCTGTATCAGAAATAAGTTTGTATAACCCGGTGCTTATACATTGGCGTGCTTTTGAAGCATACATACCCGGTGCATCAGCATCCATATGCGAGAAGAAGCTTGCAAAACCACTGGACTGATCGGCTATAATTTCCATTCCCCACAGAACGTCTGCTGTTTTCACACTGTTATTACCGCCCAATTCGGCTATAGTAGCAACTTTTAATGAAGGTTTCTTTAGAGCTTCGGCAGCTGCCGTTGCAGCACCTGCATAGTCATGTTGAGTAAGGCAAATACGGGCTTTGATGCCATTAGCAACATAATAATCTACATGAGATACATGCGTCTGTACTTTATCACTGATACTCCCCAACAGATCAATTGCTTTTTCTATATCAGAATTGATTTGAGTATAAACTCCCTGAACGGTTCCACGAGGGCTTCCTTCCGAACCGGCAACCGTTGCTCCTGTATACAAAGGTACACCGGGGGCATCTTCATGGCCTTTATATGTTTGCTGATACAATTGTATCAGATAGTAATAAGCAAAAGCACGCATGGCATAAGCTTGTCCCACAACACTATTCTTAAGTTCCGGATCACCTCCCATTGTGTTTTCTGAAGCAATGATATAATTTACATTACTAACAATGGTGTAATAAAAGTTCCAAATAGAATAAGGGCGTCCGGCTTTGTTTGAGTAGTCTCCATGAACATTCAAACGATAATCTTCATAAAACCAGCCTTGTCCTTGCTCTTTCATTAAATGATCTTCAGCCATCAGATCTCCAAGCAATTGGATAGCTGTCTGGCCACAGTTTTCCGAACCCCAGTTTGAACTCCATCCTGCTACATATAACATACGGTATACACCATTTATAGCAGTTTCCGCGCTACTTGCATCTGCAAATATCGTAGAACCTGATACCTTGTCAGTCGGTTCCGTATTCAATTCATCGGCACATGAGCTGAATGCAAGAAGGCCGATTAAAGAAAATATATATAATACTTTTTTCATCTTTTATATTATTTAATCAGGTTTAGAAAGTGATATCAATGCCGAATGAAATTGTTCTGACAGGTACGTAACCAAAATCTGTTCCCCCAGTGAAGTTATATTGAGGGTCCATACCTTTCAGGTGATTGAACAACACAACATTATCCGCTGTTGCAGTCAGGCGTGCAGAATCGAATCCGATGGATTTCATCCATTTTGAAGGCAGTGAATATCCTAAAGCAATATTCTTAATAGCAAAATAGGAAGCATCGATCAGACTGTTGTCAGTAATAATGTAACTCTTTCCGATTTCAATGCGCGGGATATCTGTAATATCGCCCGGATTTCTCCATGCACGTTCCAGCATTTTACTCTTTGCCTGTCCTACATAATTGCCATACAATAAGGTATTATAGATACCATCCAATACTTTACCGCCAATAGAATATGTACAAAGGATACTCAAATCAAATCCTTTATATTTGAATGTATTATTGATGGAACCATACAAATCAGGAATACGGCTACCCTGGATTTCTTTGCATGCAGTAGCCTTGGCCATATCGTTAGTAATATATTTTTTGCCCTTAACTCCGTTTTCATCGGTATCCCATGCCCAATATAATTGTTCTCCGGTTGCGGGGTCAACGCCGGCGGCTGTTGCAGTATAGAATGAATATAAGGTTTCACCTTCGCGAATGATATACGATCCGGAAATGATTTCCGGTTTATCCGCCAGCTGCAAAACTTTATTCTTAATCGTAGAACCAAGAAGGGTTAAGTTCCAGGTAAACGGAGTATCCTTAAAGATGTCAACTCCTAATGTAAGGTCAATACCTGTGTTACGCATACTGCCAACGTTCTTGTTGTAGCCATCAAAACCAAGTGAAGATGCCATTGGGAATGACATTAACATGTCTGTAGTCTTACGTTGATACCATTCAACAGTAGCAGAAACACGGTCAAACAATTTTGCTTCAATACCAATATTCAGATTGGCATTTTTTTCCCATTTCAATTCTTTATTTTCCAAAGAGGTTACGGCCGCACCACTCATCGACGAGTTGGCATACCCCAAATCATAAAATGACTGCCAGGCATAAAAATTCTGTTTGGTACCACTCAATATGGCATCATTACCCTGTACACCATAGCTGGCCTTTAATGACAGATTATTAATCCAAGTAATATCACTCATGAAAGATTCGTGAGAGATACGCCAGTTACCACCAACCGACCAAAATTTACCCCAACGGTTATCCTTATAGAAACGAGAAGAACCATCCGTACGAAAGCTGGCAGAAAGGTAATACTTATCTGCAAAGTCATAATTCAAACGTGATAACACAGATTGAACTGCATAATTATTCTGGTAAGAAGATGCTCCTGTAATGGTTGTGGCTGCATCCAGTTCATAAAGTCCGCCAAATGGGAATCCTGTCTTGGTTGCTGACAAATAATCATATCTGTATTTATAAAACTCATGTCCAACCAAAGCTTCAAAATGATGGTCACCGAACTTTCTGTCGTATGTCAACAATTGATTAAAAGTGTAGCTGAATGTACGTGCAGTAGCTTTCTGTATAGTGCCTTTTACGGCCACGGAGTTACCATTGTAGGGATTATAATAAGTTGCTCCTGCTGAATTGATTAAGTCAAAGCCATAATTGACAGAGAACTTCAATCCTTGCAGGAATGTATTTTTCAAATCACCGAATTCTGCATATACACGTCCGCTCAGGTTATCGCTTTGAGTGGAATACATATCATCATATAAAGTCGCGATTGTGTTCCACTCTGAATTAGCACCGGCCGGTCTATTTTTACCATAGTCAAAAACGGCATTTCCCAGATTGTCATAAATGGTAGTGCCATTGGCATCTTTCTCAAAGACAGGGAAAATAGGAGCCATTAATTGTGCACTGTACCAAACATTGGATGAACCAGATGAATTTTCAACAGCTGTATTGCTTTCATTGCGAGAGTAGTTAGCGCTCATTCCGGCTTTCAACCAGTTTGTAACTTCAGAGTCTATATTCAAACGTCCATTATATCGATTGAATTTTGTTGTTTTTAACAGACCTTCTTCATCAAGGTAGCCTAAAGAAAACATATATTTGGTTTTGTCACTTCCACCACTGAATGAAGCAACATATTCTTGACGTAAAGGATTGCTTTTTAAAGCTTCATCCATCCAGTCTTCACTATATCTTAATCTGGCATCACTACGTACTTTCCCTGTCACAGGATCGATCAACTCTGTAATACTATAATTAAAAGGATTATACTGTTCATTTTGCCCTAACATAGCAGTGGATCCGCTTTTCATAGCTTCTAATGCAACAGCACCCGCTAATTCCGGAGAAACTCCACCGTTAATAATCTGGCTATTCTTATATGACTGGAAGATTGTTTCTAAATAACCGGCTTCGTCCATCGTTTCATAACGTGGAATAGCACGTGAGGAAACACCCCAATTTGCTTTCAAGTTCACTTTTACCTTACCGGAATTACCTTTTTTGGTAGTAATCATAATCACACCATTCGCACCACGAGAACCATAAAGAGCGCCAGCAGAAGCGTCTTTAAGCACTGTCATCGTTTCAATGTCATTAGGGTTGATTGCAGAGATGTTACCATCATAAGGGACACCGTCCACTACATATAAGGGTGATTGTGATGAATTGATAGAACCATAACCACGGACGACAACAGAAGAGCCTGATCCCGGCTGTCCTGAACCTGAAGTAGTCTGCACACCAGCAACCATACCGTCCAATGCTTTTGTAACGTTTGCAACAGGTCGCTCTTTCAATTTCTCAGACTTGATAACTTCTGCAGAGCCAGTAAAAGACTCTTTCTTTGTTGTACCATAGGCAATAACCATTACTTCATCCAGCATTTCGGCATCCGACTTCATAATAACTTTTACATTCGGTTTTATTGCAACGTCCTGTGCTTGCATACCAATATACGTAATCTGAAGCGTTTTCGCAGAACTTGGTACGTTCGATAAAGTAAAATCACCATCTACACCGGTAATAGTACCAAGTTGAGTACCTTTTACCAATACAGAGGCTCCAATAACTGGCTGCCCATCTTCTTCAGAAATCACAACACCCGTGATTGTCTGAGTTTGGGCAGTTACTAGGCCTATTCCTACAAAAAGACAGGCCAATAACAGCATTAATTTTCTTTTCATAAATTCTCTCTTAAAGTTTAACTTTACATTAATTGTTTCTTTACTCTAACAAAATGCAAATATATTAATAAAACTGAAACGAACAATTATTTTGTTGAAAAAACCTTGTAAATCTATCAATTTGTTAACCAAAAGCTTATTTTTATGCTTAACAGCAGTTTTTTTGCACTTAAAAAACCTAAATGATATTCTATTTGCTATCACTCTGAAGCATCTTTCTGGCTATCATTCCTTAATAGATACCTTGCTATTTAAACTAAAAGTGTTAAAAACGCGCATCGGAAGAATTAATTTGAAAGTCATTTTACGTAGATTTACTTTTTTTATAAAGGAAATACAAAACAAAAAACACTTTGTAAAGCGTCCTTTTACAGATATTAAGTCTTCTTTATTTCTTGTATAGCACATTATTTCGTCTTCTTTGTTCATAGTATTAACTAAAACAACTAAAGATGAACAAGATTATTTACAGTTTAGTGTACAACCGGAAAAAGAGCCTTAATAAACGAGGCGTAGCTTTAGTACAGGTAGAGGCTTACTTGAATAGGAAGAAGAAGTATTTCTCTACTAAAGTCTATCTGAGACCGGATCAATGGGATGCGAAAAAACTGCTAGTAAAAAACCATCCTAATGCAGATGCCTTAAATCGATTGATTTATGAGTTTATGGCCATGATAGAAAAGCGCGAACTTGAGCTCTGGCAACAGGGTAAACCTATCACTTTGGAGATATTGAAAGAGATACTTTCTGAACAGCAAGAGCAGGAAGATAAATCTTCGTTTATACCTTTTTTTAAACAGGAAGTGATGACTTCTGGCTTAAAGGAAAGTACCAAGCGCAATCATCTCTCTACGCTTGCACTATTGCAAGATTTTAAAAAGAATGTAACATTCTCTGATTTAACTTTTGAGTTTGTATCTTCATTTGAACATTTTTTGCAATCGAAGGGGTACCATGTCAACACTATAGCTAAGCATATGAAGCATTTAAAGCGACACATCAACGTAGCTATCAATAAGGAGTATATGGATATACAAAAATATGCCTTTAGGAAATATAAGATCAAAACCGTAGAAAATGGACATACACACTTGGCACCGGAGGAGTTGGAAAAAATGGAAACTTTACAATTGACTGGAAGATATGTGAAATACCAAAAGACATTGGATGCATTTCTGTTCTGCTGTTACGCAGGTATGAGGTATTCCGACTTTGTGAATATGAAGCCGGAAAACATTGTGGAGATGCATCAGGAGACCTGGTTAATCTATAAGTCTATCAAAACAGGTACGGAAGTCCGGCTTCCACTATATTTATTATTCAATGGGAAGGGAATTCAGATTTTGAATAAATATCAGGCAGATCTACCAGATTTCTTTCATCTGAGAGATAATTCGAATGTGAACAAAGAGTTGATTATCATTGCTCGATTAGCCGGATTATCTAAAAAAGTGTCATTTCATACAGCACGACATACTAATGCAACGTTATTGATTTACAATGGTGTTAATATTACAACCGTGCAAAAGCTGTTAGGGCATAAGAGTGTAAAAACTACGCAAATATACACTAATGTTATGGATATGACAATAATAAATGATTTGGAGAAAAATCACTCGTTAGCTCATCGTAAGAAAGGGAAATAAGCCCATCGAATTAAGGTGTAATTGTTTACCATGAATCTTTAGGGATATTGGATAAATGAATTACACCTTTTTTGCGGCTTCATGTATCAGGCCTATTTGATATTTTGTTCTATTTTTCTTCTTTTTCAGTTTCTTGTATTATCTCTCTTCCATATTCAAAATATACTTTCTACGTATAGAAGTACTTCTAACCGAAGAAGAGCGGACCAAGTATGATCCGTTCGAATATGGATCAAACTGAGAATATTCATTTAATAGTTCCATTATTATATGATGATCAATCTATTATTTACGGCTACTTCAATGCTATTTAAAGGACGATCCAAAATGAGAGTTATATTTACAAAATAACAAATGATTTTCTTTTGTAATAATGCTAATTATCAAAGGCTTACAATGTGTCTATTTTTTGTCAACAAGGAGTTAAGAGTTTGTCGACAAGGAATTAACTTCTTGTTGGCAAACTCCTAACTTCTTGTTGGCAGTAAACTGTGTTTCCGATTTTTATTTAACAAGTTATTCTGTATAGAAGTTCTTTCTTAGTCGCTTTGGGAAATTACCCTATCCTATTTTTATGTTTATGTTTATGTAAATGAGCTTATTCATATTAGACTTAGTATATATAAAAAATCAATACTATATAATGTACCTTCCTAATGTATGTAATTTACTGGTCTACCCTCAATATAGTCTTTAATCATTTCATACATATGAGTGCTTTTTTAAAACCACAGTATTGGAATTATAATTCATTACTAGGCACTATTAACTATCAATATGCTGATAAGCAAGGATTTGATATATAAACATAGGAACTTTTAGGTAGATACACATCTATACACCTATTCGTTATATACTTAGTAATTAGCTATATAATAACTTGAGATTGCTTTATAAAAAGTTCTCCTTATATTTATTTATTATTGAATATCAGTATAATAGCACTTACTTAGTTCTGCGAAGACTTTGCAGGTTTCGTACATTGGCATGCAGACACAAGAAGTGGCTATTAAACCTACCATGAAGGTCTTTATGAAGGTTGATTCAGAGATGCTTGACGAAGTTATAGTGGTAGCTTACGGTACTGCGAAGAAGTCTGCATTTACTGGTTCTGCGAGTGTTGTAAAGGCAGATAAACTAGAAAAGCGCCAAGTTTCCAACATTACCAACGCATTGTCGGGTAGTGTAGCCGGTGTACAAACTACAAGCAGCAACGGCCAACCAGGAACTTCAGCCACAGTACGTATTCGTGGTATTGGTTCTATGGCATCCAGCAGCAATCCGTTATACGTAGTAGATGGAATTCCTTTTGATGGTGATATTTCTTCTATCAATTCACAGGATATTGAAACTATGACCGTACTGAAAGATGCTGCCGCAGCTGCTTTGTATGGTGCGCGTGGTGCTAACGGCGTTATTTTAGTAACCACTAAAAAAGGTAAGGATGGTAATGCACGTGTATCTGTAGATGCACGTTGGGGTAGCAATTCCCGTCAAGTAGGCAAATACGACGTGATGGAAAACCCTGATACGTACATGGAAACTCTCTATAAGGCTCATTACAATGCCGCTTATTACAAATTGGGACGTACTCCAGAAGCAGCGCACACTTATGCTAATGCACAGTTGTTCCCTGCAATCGGTTACCAAATATATACGTTGCCTCAAGGTGAAGGTCTTATCGGTATGGATGGTAAAATCAATCCAAATGCGAAGTTGGGCTATAGTGACGGACAATATTACTATACTCCGGATGATTGGACAGATGGAACGATCTCCAGTCAAATGCGTCAAGAGTATAACTTGAGCGTATCAGGTGGTACAGATCGTTTGAACTACTATTTCTCTGCCGGTTACCTGGAAGATAACGGTGTTATCGAAAATTCAGGTTTCAATCGTATTTCTACGCGCTTGAATGTAGACTATCAAGCAAAAAAGTGGCTGAAATTCGGCACCAGTTTAGGATATACTAACTCTAAGAGCAAGTATCCGGGCGACCAAACAGCTACTGCTTCTTCAGGAAACGCTTTCTTGCTGGCAAATAATATTGCTCCAGTTTATCCAATGTATGTACGTAACGCTGATGGTTCACTGGCTTACGACAAGAATTCAGGCAACAAGATTTATGATTACGGTGATGGTAGCAGTACAAACAGCACGCGTAACTTTATGTCCATGTCAAACCCCAAAGGTGACTTGCTTTATAATAAGGAAGAATACCTGATGGATATCCTTAACGGCAAATGGTTCATCGAGTTGTCCCCAATTGAAGGGCTGAAACTAACAGGTTCATTGGGCGCCTATATTGATAATACACGCTATAATGTTTTGGGTAACAAGTATTATGGACAGTCTGCAAGTTACGGTGGTACTGCACAACAAGAACACATACGTACATCCGCCTTCAACCAGCAATATCTGGCTACCTATAAGAAAAGCTTCGGCATGAACAATTTCGATGTTCTGTTAGGTTATGAGAGCTATGACTACCGCTATGAATATAGTTATGCATCCGGTCAGAATCTTTATAAGGATTATGATTTCACGGTAAACAACACTATCGATAACAAACGTGGTGGTGGTGCTCGTGACGAATATTCTACCAGAGGCATTATCAGTCGAATCAATTACGACTTTGATGAAAAATACTTTGCCAGTGCTTCTTACCGTCGCGATGCTTCTTCTCGTTTCCATCCCGACAAGCGTTGGGGTAACTTCTGGTCGGCCAGTGTCGCATGGGTTATCAGCAAAGAAGCATTTTTGGAAAATACAGAATGGATTGATATGTTGAAGCTAAAGGCTTCGTTTGGTCAGCAAGGTAACGATGCATTGCTAAGAAACGGTTATGCAAACTACTATCCGTATCTGGATCAATACTCCATGACCGGTGCTAATGGTATATTCTCAGATGGTACACTTTATTACAAAGGTAATCCAGACATCACTTGGGAAAAAAGTAACTCCTTCAATATAGGTACTGACTTCACACTGCTCAACCATAAATTAGAAGGTACAATAGAATACTTCAATCGTAAGACCAGTGACATGCTTTATAATAAGCCGGTAGCAAACTCCAACGGTTACAGTTCTATTCCAATGAACATTGGTTCGATGACCAACTCGGGTGTGGAAATTGAATTGAATTATACTCCGATTGATATCAATAATTTGAAGTGGAACATTTTTGGTAATGCTACTTTCCTGAAAAATAAAGTAAATAAGTTGCATCCTGACTTGAATGGCGAATTAATCAGCGGTTCACGCATTTATCGCGAAGGTGAGTCTATGTACCAACTTTATCTTGTGAAATATGCAGGTGTTGACCCCACTACCGGACAATCTTTGTTTTGGGCAAAAGATGATGAAGGAAACGCCTATACAACAGTCGACTACGCTGTCGCTTCTAATTGCAAAGAAGCTACCGGTGATTTGCTTCCGACCGTCTATGGCGGTTTTGGTACCAGCTTGGATTTCTACGGTTTTGATTTCTCCATCCAGTTCTCTTATCAGCTAGGTGGTAAACTGTGGGATTATACTTATCAAGACTTAATGCATGGCGGTAGCAACAATAATGCCGGTTACAACTGGCATAAGGACATTGCCAAAGCCTGGACGGCAGAGAATCCGAATACAGATGTTCCCCGCTTATGTGCAACTGAGAACTATGATGCAGGTTCAAGCTCCGACCGCTGGATTGTTTCTTCCAACTACTTGTCTATTAACAATATTACTTTAGGTTATACATTACCGAAAAGAATCGTACGTAATTTGGGAATAGAATCACTTAGAGTTTATGGTGCTGCCGACAATGTTGCATTGTTTGCTGCACGTAAGGGATTAGACCCACGTCAAGGCTATGTATCATCTACCACCTCTACGTATGGTGCATTACGCAGTATTTCGGCAGGAGTGAAATTAACTTTCTAAACTATACTAACTATAAAGCAGAATAACAATGAAAGATATAAAATTTAAAATATTCGCATCGGCACTTGCAAGTGTATTGCTTGTGGGGTGTAATGATTTGGATACCGAACCCCTAGGTGCCGTTATTACAAGCGATCAGAAAGAAGAAGTTGTTAAAAACGACCCAGAAATGGTATCGGCAAGCGTAACGGGTATCACTGCCATGTTCAGTGTATATGGCAATGCCATCCCCACTTCTTTCGGGCACGACGACTTCGGTTATGGTTCAATTATGCTAAATTTGGACAGCCGCGGCACGGATATGGTTGGTTTAGATATAAACTATAACTGGTTTACCCGTTCCATGACTTTTGAGGATCTTTTCTTTAACTATCGCCCGACAAATATATTATGGCGTACGATGTACAACCAGATCTATACTGCTAATGGAGTAGTGAGTACCATCGACCCAGCTACGGAAGATAACTCTCTGAAGTACTACCTGGCACAGGCTTTGTCTATACGTGCATTCGACTATTTTGTATTGGCCCAGATGTATCAGCATACATATAAAGGGAACGAAAGCAAACCTTGTGTTCCTCTGATTACAAACGAGAATGCCAATGAGGCTGCTGCTAATGGTTGCGCCCGGTCTACTGTGCAAGAAGTTTATGATCAGATCATGGGTGACCTGAATAAGGCTATATCTTTATTAGAGACTACTGACAAAACCCGCGGTACCGATAAGCGCTATATCAGTAAGGAAGTGGCTTATGGTTTACGTGCACGTGTCAATCTGACCATGCAAAATTGGACTGCGGCAGCTGAAGACGCTCAAAAAGCCATCAGCGGTAGCGGTACTCCTTATAGCCGCGAAGAAGTAAGTGCTCCGGGCTTTACAGAGAGCAGTGACCACTCTTGGATGTGGGCTATTATAATTGCCGAAACAGACCGTGTGGTAACTTCCGGTATTGTGAATTTCCCTTCACATATGGGATCACTGAATTATGGATACGCTTCAGTAGGATCATGGCGTATGATCAACAAGAAGTTGTATAACGAGATTCCTGATACAGACGTTCGTAAAGGATGGTGGCTCGATGCCAATAAGCACTCTGACAATTTGAATGCAACACAAGTAGCCCAAGCTACGAAATATGGTTGCCCCGCTTATACCCAAATGAAATACGGTCCCTATAAAGGAGTAATGGCTCAAAGCACTAACGCAAGCGACATTCCTCTGATGCGTGTGGAAGAAATGTACTTGATTTTGGCAGAAGCACAAGCTATGGGGGGAAATCCTTCAACCGGTGCAGCTACTTTACAAAAATTTGTAAATGACTATCGTGACCCCGCCTATGTTTGTACTGCTTCCAGTGCAACAGCTGTACAGGATGCAGTATGGCAGCAACGCCGTATTGAACTTTGGGGTGAAGGTCTTTCTTATTTTGATATTCTGCGACTGAACAAAGGTATCGACCGTCGTGGAGCCGGATTCCCTGCCGCTTATGTATTTAACGTTCCGGCCGGTGATAACACCTTGATCTACCGCATTCCTGAAAGTGAAGAACAAGGTAACTCATTGATTTCAGCATCAGACAATAATCCGGTAACATCAATTCCGTCTCCGGTTACAGACAACTAATGAACATAGATAACAAACTGTAAAAATAGCATTATATGAATTTCAATAAATCAATTCTATCCATAGCGCTGTCGGTAGCGGCTGTCATGTTTGTCGGCTGTAGTACCGATGGTTATTGGGACAAAGCCCCGATAGACAGCGAAGTGAAATATACGTTCGACCAGGGTGAACAAAACTATACCGTAGCAGGTACTGAAACGTTGACTGAAATCAAGGTTTCTCTGACACGCAATACCAATGCAGGTGCATCGACCATTGCCATAGATGCAAAATTTAATGATCCTGCATTGAGCGGACCGGCTGAGGTAACATTTGCAGATGGTAGCAATACTGCCATTTATACGATTACAGTAGGCGACATTCAAGTAGGTGTTTCTTATAAAGCTACTCTTTCCATAGCAAAGGATAACACCTCTGTATCAGGCAATTCTACCACAACAATTAATTTAAGCAAGTTGTACAATTGGGTAGCAGCCGGTAGCGCTCAGTTCTATACTTCATGGTCAGGAACCATCGACGATGACGGTTTGGTAGGTGACGGTGTGAAAGTGGATATAGAAAAGGCAGAAGGTGGTAATGGTTTGTACCGACTGGTAAGTCCCTACTATTATTCAGAAACAGCAGCCGGTGCAACAGGAGTGACTTTGGAAAAGGGACACCACATACAGTTCACCGTTAATGCCACTAATGGGGCACCTGTCGGATTCCCAACTACGGTTCAGAAAATGGGTGAAGCGAGTGCAGACGATGGCAACTATTACTTTGCCTACACACCGGGTAAGAACAACTGTGCATTCGAGAACGATGGTAACCTCTATATAATCAATGCCTTGGTAGGTTATGATGAAGGTGGAAGCAACGTTAGTCTAGGTTGGTATCAGACCGTAGCATTTATCTGGAACGTAAATTATCCATGGTGATAATCATACGATAACTGAACATTTTAAATACCCCCGAATGTCCAATGACATTTGGGGGTATTTTTATATCAGGCCTTCTTTCAAAATATCCACCAATATCGGCTTTGCTCCACTCACAAAACACTCCACAGCAATTACCATCAGAATAAGTCCCATCAGCCGCATCATCACATTATTTCCCGTTTCCCCTAAAACTTTTACCAGTCGCGTAGAGGCACGCAAGATGAAAAATGTAATCAAGTAGATAAAGGCGATCATACCAATCAGTACACCTTTCATTTGGATAGTATGGGCATCCTGCATCAACACAATGGCATTTGCTATGGCACCGGGACCGCAAAGCATCGGAATTCCTAAAGGGGTGACAGAGATGTCATCAGCATAAGTTTTAATCTCTTCATCTTTCAATTTCATTTGTGTATAACGTGCTTGCAACATATCAAAGCCGATTTTAAAGATGATAACACCACCGGCTATACGAAATCCGTTTGTAGAGATCCCAAAGAACTTGAACAGGAACTGACCAGCAAAGGTGAAGATCATAATCGTGATGAAAGCCACTAATGTAGCACGAGACACTACAGACTGCCGCTCCTTATCCGTCATTCCATGGGTCATGGTCAGAAAGACAGGCATAGTCCCGAGAGGATTTGTCAACGTAAAGAAAGAAGTGAAACAAAGCAAAGCGAAAGGTAAAATAGTATCCATAGCTGCAAATTATGTGTTTACGCTGACAAAATTACAACTAATCCCTCAATGTCACAACAATTGGAGCAACTCTTTCAAATCTGTAATCTGATAAGTAGGCTTAAATGGAAACTCGGTACGTCCCGTTACATTATAGAACACCTGATGCATGCCTACTCCCTGAGCACCCGTTATATCATTTTCCCAGCTGTCACCCACCATCAACGATTCACGTAGTTCAGACTGGGTAGCCGACATGGCAAAATGGAAAATCTCGGGCCATGGCTTCAAAACACCAATATCATCTGATAAAACTACTTTCTTGAAATAATGGTCAATTCCGGCAGAACGCATTTTGTGGCATTGCAGTTCCTGGAACCCATTGGAGAGAATATAAAGATTATATTTAGGTGCCAAATATTCCAGCACTTCCTGCGCATGGGGCATCAATCTGCTTTTTGTAGGAATAACCGCAAAGAAGTCATCAGAAAAAGCTTTCGCTAAAGCTGCATCCCCCTCTCCTACTGCCTCCAGCGGAAAGAGAAAACGTTGACGATTCAATTCTTCCTTTGTCACTTTTCCATCTGCATATTCTGCCCACAATTCGATATTACGCTTCTCATAGAGTTCATAGAAATGTTCAAAAGACCGAAAATAGCGATCATATTCATATTTGCGATACATTTCCTCAAATGTATCACGGGCATTAAAAGAAAAGGCCCAGAGAGTATCGTCCAGGTCGAAAAAGATATTTTTGTATTGCATATAAAAAGAAAATGGCAGGGATAACCCTTCCCTGCCATTCTTATAATTTAATTAAGTTATTTTACTTGGATAACCAGGTATCTGGATACGCTCCAGAAATCTTTCGGATTCGTAATCTTCAGAACGAGCTGATCTTTATCATCTTTCTCCAAAGCATAAGAGCCTGCCGGATGAGTGGTCAAGACATCTGCACTCTTGGAGTACAACTTAATTTCTTTCGTTGTACGAATATCAACCTGAGTAAAGTAATCCTTATTGATATCACTATCCTTAAGCACTTGCTTTTTCTGGAAGAGACCGGTATTTGTCAGAATATTCTGATCCTTCAGTTCTTTCTTTGTTCCGAAAACAAACCAAGCAGTGTTCAGTGCCTTATCCTGCTCAGCTACGGTTTTAGCTTTTGCTTCATTTTCGGCAGTAAGCACTTCTTTGTCAGTTGACAGGCCAGTCACAGCTGCATCCAGTTCCTGAATACGAATATTTTTGGAAGCAAGTTCAGCCTGCAATTCCTCAATACGCTGGGTTTTGGCTACCAACTCCTGGGTCAGAGATTCTACAGCTTTCTTCAACTGGGTAGAGTTATTCTTGCTACTTTTCAGCATAGCTTCCAGTTTAGCGATCTGCTCTTTGTTTTCCTGCATTTGTTTCTGGATAAATTCAATATCAGTGGCTATTTGCTGCTTAGCTGATAAAGAACCTTCTGAAACCGCACCACGCTGCAAGTCTACGCGGCTCTCGGCGGCATTGATTTGGCGGAAGCCTTCAGAGATATCATTGAAAGTACCCATCATTTCATCCAGTTCAGCATTACGCTGAGTAAGTTCCATCAAAAGAGAATCATTTTCAGCTTTCAGTTGGTCTTTACTTCCACCTGACAAGCCGTCGCACGATGCCATAACGGCCGCACATACAATTAAAACTGCTAACTTTTTCATACGCTTTTGTTTTACGTTGGTTAATGAAGTTATTTAATCGTCTATTCCTGCTACTACTATTACTATTTCTCCACGCGGGTCATTGGCTGTGAAATGCTCAATCAATTCAGTCAGACTGCCACGCACCGTTTCTTCGTGTATCTTCGAGATCTCTCGGGATACAGATGCCTGACGTTCCGTACCGAAATGCTCTGCAAACTGAGTCAGCGCTTTCACTAGACGGTGGGGAGACTCATAAAACACCATGGTACGGCGTTCCTCTGCTAATATCTTCAGACGTGTCATACGTCCTTTTTTCTGCGGAAGAAAACCTTCGAAACAGAATTTTTCATTTGGCAAGCCCGAAGCAACCAAAGCCGGCACAAGAGCTGTAGCCCCCGGCAAACATTGTACTTCAATACCGTTGCGAACACACTCACGCACTACCAGAAAGCCCGGATCAGAGATTCCCGGTGTACCTGCATCCGATATTAACGCAACAGTTTCACCTGCCTTTATTCTATTAACAACACTTTCCACCATTTTATGTTCATTAAACTTATGATGGGATTGCATTGCGTTCTTTATTTCAAAATGCTTCAGTAAGATTCCGGAAGTGCGCGTATCTTCGGCAAGAATCAAATCCGCCTCTTTCAGAATACGAATAGCCCGGAATGTCATATCTTCCAAATTTCCTACCGGAGTAGGCACTACATAAAGTTTTCCCATATCCGTAATTGCTTTAGCTGAAGTATTTCTTAAGAAGTTCTATAAAATCAACCACCGTTTCATTCTCTTCATCAGGATTAACAGTAGAAAAAAAGAGTTCCAATGCCTTTTCCAATGAAGAAGCAGCGCCCAACTGTCGTATCACTTCATTCATGCGGGTAGTATCACCGCCAAAAATCTCACGGGCAAAACGGAATGAGTCATTCAGACTGATAGCATGCCGCAGATCAGTGGCCGGTTTTATCCGCTCTGCTAAAATAGGCGATGCAGAAGATATTATTGCGGACGGTTCAGACTCGGGTTTGGGCGTGGACTCAGGCTTGGGAGATACGACCTCTACCGGCTTGGTGATTTCAACAACGACTGGTTTTACAGGAATCGGTTTAACCGGTTCAGGAGCAGCGGCCGGTTCGGGAATAACCACTGGAGCGACAGGAGCTTCAGGAATGGCAACTACCTCTACAGGAGTTTCATCCAGCAGTTTCTGCAAAGCATCCAGTCGTGCACGCATCTGCTGTATATTCCGTTTAGCTACTACCTTCAATGTAGGGTTGGCGTCTGTTGCAAGAACTTGCATTAAATATTTCAGTTCCTGAATATCCAGTTCTATGTCGTCCAATAATGTCTGCATTTCCTTTCGCATCACAAATGTTAATGCCGCAAATGTAGAAATAAATAATGAAAAAATATCGGAAAGCCATTAAAAGTGTTATTTTTGCGGCTAAAATAAACATTTTAGAACAATGGTATTATTCTCGGAAGACCATATACAGGAAACCAATCGTAGAGGAAGAATCGAAGTTATATGTGGCTCAATGTTCTCCGGTAAGACAGAAGAACTGATCCGCCGTCTGAAACGCGCTAAATTCGCCAAACAGCGTGTAGAAATATTCAAGCCTGCCATTGATACGCGCTATTCGGAAGAAGAGGTCGTATCTCACGATAGTCATTCCATTGCTTCTACGCCGATTGATTCATCGGCAAGTATCCTGCTGTTCACTTCAGAAATCGATGTAGTAGGTATCGACGAAGCGCAATTCTTTGATAATGGCCTGATTGATGTATGTAATGAGCTTGCCAATAATGGCATACGTGTTATTGTAGCAGGTCTGGATATGGACTTCCGCGGCCTTCCCTTCGGTCCTATGCCGGGACTTTGCGCCATTGCCGATGAAGTATCCAAGGTCCACGCTATTTGTGTGAAGTGCGGACAATTAGCCTCCTTCTCACACCGCACTGTCAAGAACGACAAACAAGTCCTTCTGGGAGAAACGGCCGAATACGAACCCCTCTGCCGGGAATGTTATCTGCGGGCAATAAAGGGAGACCGGACTGCCGCCGGTGGATAAACTATAAATAAAAAGCAAAAGTCTTATGGAGCGTAAGAAAATTACATTCGACAGTTTTATCCGTGCTGTCATTCTCGGTGTTATCATCATTGGGGTATTAATGCTCCTGAAGCGATTGAGCGGCGTATTGCTTCCGTTCTTCCTTGCCTGGCTTATTGCTTATCTGATATATCCGTTGGTAAGCTTCTTCCAGCATAAGCTACGGCTAAAAAACAGAATAATATCTATCTTTTGTGCCTTGTTTACTCTCAGCGTTATAGGAAGCATTGCATTCTATCTGCTTGTGCCGCCCATGATTCAGGAATTCCTGCGGGTAAAGGATTTATTGATAGAGTACTTCAGCACCACTCATACAGCAAGCAATGTCCCCACTACCCTCTCTGAATTCATCCGGCAGAATATCGACCTGCACATCTTAGAGCAAATGTTCAGCCAGGAGAATATATTGGATGCCCTTAAAGTAACCGTTCCTAAGCTATGGTCGCTAATATCGGAGTCTATCAATCTCTTATTCGGGTTCTTCACCGTCTTCCTTATCCTATTATATATAGTGTTTATTCTGCTTGATTACGAAAGCATTTCCGAAGGCTGGGCACACCTGATGCCAAAGAAATACCGTAAAACAGTAACCGGCATATTGAATGATGTAAAAGACGGCATGAACAGATATTTCCGCGGACAGGCATTAGTAGCTTTGTGCGTAGGCATTCTATTCAGTATCGGCTTTCTGATTATTGATTTCCCGCTGGCCATTGGTTTGGGATTATTCATTGGTGCACTGAATATGGTGCCTTACCTACAAATCATCGGCTTTGTCCCCACTATCATGCTTGCCATTCTGAAAGCTGCGGATACCGGTGATAATTTCTGGATCATCATAGCCTCGGCTGCTGCTGTATTTATAGTAGTACAAATCATACAAGATGGCTATCTCGTTCCCCGTATCATGGGAAAGATTACCGGTCTGAATCCGGCTATCATCCTGCTCTCCCTATCCATTTGGGGATCGTTAATGGGAATGCTGGGTATGATTATAGCTTTGCCACTTACCACTCTGATGCTCTCCTATTATCAGCGATACATCATTAATCAAGAAAATATTTATAAGACAGAAACCACTGAAGATCAACCAATAGAGGGTATAGAAGAAAAATAATGCAAACTTTTTTCCTCATATTCCTTGCAAATTAAATAAAAGTACCTATCTTTGCACCCGCTTAACAGCAATAAAGGTTTGATTCGCTAGCTCAGCAGGTAGAGCACAACACTTTTAATGTTGGGGTCTTGGGTTCGAGCCCCAAGCGGATCACTAGAAAAATCAAGCAGTTATCTAATTTAGATAGCTGCTTTTTTCGTTTTAGAATACTACGGTTTTAGTCTCAAGTTAAACCAAGAGTTAAAAGGGCTCACCTGCAAAATCATGGCTCACCTGCAAAATCATGTGGTTTTATGCAGGACAGATGCATATTTCACCCAATAATTCAATTGTCCCCCAAGTTGAGGAACAATTACAAATAGCTGATAATTATAAGATTATCTTTGATATTCCTTGGGGACATCAAAAGGTGATAATTAGCAAAGCTCAAAATATAGAAGAAGCATTGTTTTATGCACATCAAACTCTATCTAACAGTTGGAGCAGAAGCATTTTAGAAAATCAGTTCAAGCAACAATTCTACGAACATTACGGACAAGGACAAACAAACTTCTCGCAGACCTTACCAGCCCTAACAGCGGATATGGCACAGGAAGCAGTAAAAGACCCATATTAGTTTGATTTTGTGTCTGTATCTCAAAAAGCACGAGAACGGGATATAGAAAAACAACTTGTAACTCACATCACCCAGTTTCTTCTCGAATTAGGTAAAGGGTTTGCATTTGTAGGGGAGCAATATTGTTTGAACTTGAACAACAAGGAGTATTTCTGCGACCTCTTATTCTATCATATTCCTTTGAGAGCTTACGTAGTTATAGAGCTTAAAAATGGGAACTTTAAACCTGAACACTTGGGACAGCTAAACTTCTATCAAAACCTTATCAACAACACACTAAGAGGAGAATATGATAGTCCGACCATAGGGATGCTACTCTGTCGAGATAAGGATAGGATTGAAGTAGAATATGCATTGCAAAATATATCCTCTCCAATTGGGATTAGCGAGTTTAATGTAAAGGAGCTACTGCCTGATAATCTGAGAAGTAAATTGCCAACAATTGAGGAAGTTGAAGAAGAACTTAACAAAATTATATAAATAAAACATGAAACTTATAAAACTAATCATATCAAACTTTAGAGGTTTGAAAGGAAGTAATGTTATAGACTTCACAAATTCTAATATTATATTCTTAATTGGACAAAACAAGTTAAACCGAAATTCGTATGAGTGAAACTATTAAAGTAGTGTATTACAAGTACAAAACTCTTAGTAATGGAGAAAGCCCTTTGATGAAAAATATATAGACAACGAAAACTTCGATAAATGGATGGAAAAACTATCCAAGAAGTTCAACGAAATAGTGCAAGACTTAAAATCCCTTATCAATACAAGTCAGGTATTAGATGAAAATGAAAGATTACTTGATAATCAGAATTTAGCTTTTCTATTAAAAGTGCCTTTCAGAACTTTACAACACTATCGACTACAAGGTCTCCCCTACTTTACTATTGGGCATAGAACTTACTATCGGGCTAGCGATATTAAAACTTTTGTTCGTGAACGAGCCGATTATCAAACTTATAAACTGTTTGAAAAAGCCAATCAATTAAAAAACAAACCCTAACAGCAAAATGCAGCAGAGGAAAGAAGCTTGTGGTTAAGCTATCACTTTGTGTTACCACCCCGATTTAGCAGAAACTGCTTCACCTATCGATTCAACCCGTTTCGCTAAATCGAGCAAGAGGGAACTGGACAAGTCCTGTTCTTCCCTCTTGCC
>OKWR01000107.1_pt1 | contig 114059 bp, 102 predicted proteins | sample 1607101 | NCBI WGS metagenome assembly OKWR01 (sample SAMN04414076, study PRJEB24778) | human gut metagenome | material: faecal | host: Homo sapiens
TGGGTACATACACAAAGTTCCCAATCTGCCGGGTAGGGATAGAGTATTTGCGTATATGGAGATAAACGGTACTTTCATTCACAAGAAATTTCTCTGTGATTTCTCCAATGGTATAACAGTCTTTTGGCTCCAGACTATACAGTTTAGCGATAGGCTTCGGCTTTGTGAGAGCTTTCTTTCGGAGAGGATAGAGTTTCATCAGTTCTTCTTTTGATAATAATGTTTGCCTTTCTCCGGCATTCACACTTGGAATTGTTCCCTTACGAATCAAGCGGTAAAGAGTTTCTTTGCTTATGCCAAACAAAGCGTATGCTTCAGGAACAGTGATGTACTTTTTGGACTTTGGTATTTTCTTGACCACATCGTCCAACCTTTGCAATCTCAATTCTTCATCCTTGCGTCGTTTCCATGCAATTTTGGAACATTTGGGAGAGCAATACCACGATTCAATGGTTTTAGCCACAAAGGTCTCTCCACAAACCTTGCATTGACGTGTTATTTCAAATTTTGCTGCTGGCATAATTCACTTTTTACTTATATTTCTCATTCTCAATACCAACATTTTTATAAGTGTCACATTATCTACTTTTAAGCGTCGGTACAATTATGGTACAAATATACAATAAAAATCCGAATAATAAGCAAAATCAAAAAAAAGTGATATAAAAAGAAATAGGGCATAACGCATTGAGTTACACCCTATATTCTTATTTATAATTATCGTTGTTTACTGATACTTACTTCACTTCCTCAAAATCTGCATCCTGCACATTATCACCATGCTTACCACTATCCTGAGCACCGCCAGCTTGTCCGGCATTCATATCAGGACCAGCCTGTGCACCACCTTGAGCACCGCTTTGTGCATACATTTCAGCACTTGCAGCTTGGAATGCAGTATTCAATTCTGCCATAGCAGTATCAACAGCAGCCAAATCCTGTGCTTTATGAGCATCTTTCAGTTTCTGCAAAGCAGTTTCAATCGGAGCTTTCTTATCAGCCGGCAACTTGTCGCCCAGTTCCTTCAATTGATTTTCAGTAGTGAAGATCATTGAGTCAGCCTGATTCAACTTGTCAATCTTTTCACGCTCTTTCTTATCAGCTTCAGCATTTGCTTCAGCTTCAGCTTTCATCTTTTCAATTTCCTCTTTGCTCAAACCACTGGAAGCCTCGATACGAATAGCTTGTTCCTTACCGGTAGCCTTATCTTTAGCAGATACCTTCAAGATACCGTTAGCATCGATATCGAATGTTACCTCAATCTGAGGAACACCACGACGTGCCGGAGCAATACCTGTCAGATTAAACTGACCGATAGATTTATTCTGTGCAGCCATCGGACGTTCACCCTGCAATACGTGGATAGTAACTTCCGTCTGGTTATCAGCTGCTGTAGAGAATGTTTCGCTCTTCTTGCACGGAATAGTAGTGTTAGCGTCAATCAACTTTGTCATTACACCACCCAGAGTTTCAATACCCATAGACAGCGGAGTAACATCCAGCAATACCACACCCTTGATTTCATCCGTCAACACAGCACCTTGTACAGCAGCACCTACGGCTACTACTTCATCCGGATTTACACCCTTAGAAGGAGCTTTACCGAAGAAATCCTCAACCAGTTTCTGTACAGCCGGTATACGTGAAGAACCACCTACCAAGATTACCTCATCAATATCAGCATTGTTCAAACCTGCATCAGACATAGCCTTTTTACACGGTTCCAGACAAGCCTGGATCAAAGTATGAGCCAAAGCTTCGAACTTAGCACGAGTCAAAGTCTTTACCAAGTGTTTAGGTACACCACCTACCGGCATAATGTACGGCAAGTTGATTTCAGTACTTGTAGAAGAAGACAATTCAATCTTAGCTTTTTCAGCAGCTTCCTTCAGACGTTGCATAGCCATCGGATCCTGAGTCAGGTCAGCACCTTCATCATTCTTGAATTCATCTACCAACCAAGTGATGATTACCTGGTCGAAGTCATCACCACCCAGGTGAGTATCACCGTTTGTTGACAATACTTCGAATACACCGCCACCGAATTCCAAAATAGAGATATCGAATGTACCACCACCAAGGTCGAATACGGCAACCTTCATATCTTTGTTCGCTTTATCGATACCGTAAGCCAAAGCAGCAGCTGTCGGTTCGTTTACGATACGTTTCACTTCCAGACCGGCAATCTGACCGGCTTCTTTTGTAGCCTGACGTTGAGAATCGGAGAAGTAAGCCGGAACAGTAATAACTGCTTCCGTAATTTCTTGTCCTAAATAGTCCTCAGCAGTCTTCTTCATTTTCTGAAGAATCATAGCTGAAATTTCTTGCGGAGTATACAGACGTCCGTCGATATCTACACGCGGCATGTTGTTATCACCCTTTACAACCTTATATGGCATACGGGCAACTTCTTTCTGTACCTGATCCCAAGTTTCACCCATGAAACGTTTGATTGAAGATACAGTTCTTGTCGGGTTCGTGATAGCCTGACGTTTTGCAGGGTCACCCACTTTACGCTCACCGCCGTCAACGAATGCTACGATAGACGGAGTAGTGCGTTTCCCTTCACTGTTTGCAATTACTACAGGTTCGTTACCTTCAAATACAGCAACGCAAGAGTTTGTAGTTCCTAAGTCAATACCAATAATTTTTCCCATGATCTTTAATATTTTATTTGTTATTATTCAAGTTTCGGTCGTCTGCATCAGCAGCAGACGCCAATAAAAAGACAAACGTCGTGCCAAAATGTTCAGGGAGGTTGTAATTTTATAGGTTGGCAGAAAGACTGTCAGTTTGGCAGAATCCTTCTTTATTTTTCTGTCGAAAATTACCATTTGTTAATCGACCTCCCATATAAAAGCAGTAATTTTGCCGACGAAAAAGCAGAGAGTACAAGCTACGAGTGCCTTTCGGCATCATAGCGCAGCCACTCGTAGCTTGTAGCTCGTAACTAAATATAATTATGGAAAGAGATAGCATTGATTTTAAAAACACAGACATCGCGGCTTTGTTCCGCAAATTATTACTCCCTACCGTACTGGGAATGATATTCTCCGCATTATTTGTCATTACGGATGGAATATTCGTTGGAAAAGGTATTGGCAGTGATGCACTTGCAGCAGTAAATATAGTGGCGCCATTATGGTTATTCTCTACGGGCATCGGGCTGATGTTTGGTGTAGGAGCATCCGTTGTAGCCTCCATCCACTTGTCACATGGAAAAGTAAAAGCTGCCCGCATCAATATTACTCAATCTATAGTTGTATCTTCATTGTTGTTGATAGGTACCTCCACGCTATTCTGTTCGTTCGCCCCACAGGTGGTACATCTTTTGGGCGGTTCCGAACGTTTGACTCCACTGGCTGTAGAGTATATGGTATGGTTTGTTCCGTTCTCGGTGTTTACCGCCCTGCTTAACTCAGGAATGTTCTTCCTGCGTCTGGACGGATCACCTAACTTTGCCATGATGTGCAATATAGTAGCTGCCGTCCTGAATATCATTCTCGATTACCTGTTCATCTTTCCTTTCGGTTGGGGCATGTTCGGTGCAGCTATTGCCAGTGCCATCGGTACTACGGTGGGAGCATTGATGATAATCATCTACCTCTCCCGCCGCAAATGCGCTTTACGCTTTTACCCCGTAAAATTCACTCGCAAAAGTATGCAACTGACGCGTCGTAATATAGGTTATATGTGCCGGCTAGGGTCTTCTGCTTTTCTGTGTGAAGTAGCTATTGCCTGCATGATGTTTGTCGGAAACATCGTGTTTATACATTATTTACAAGAAGAAGGTGTAGCTGCATTCAGCATTGCATGTTACTTCTTCCCTATTATATTTATGGTGTACAATGCCATTGCACAATCCGCTCAACCCATTATCAGTTACAATCACGGACTTCATGAAGAAACCCGCGTACGTCGTGCCTATTTATTGGCGCTGAAAACAGCCATCGGCTGTGGTACTGTCTTCGCTCTGGTCACCATCTTCTTCAGTTCGGAGATTGTTTCCATGTTCATCGACCGCAGTTATCCGGCCTATGAAATAGCCAGCAAAGGACTTCCTCTATATGCCACCGGCTTTATTTTCTTCGCTGTCAATATCGTTTCCATCGGATATTTTCAAAGTGTGGAACGGGCTCGTTATGCCACTATCATTACCCTGTTGCGTGGTTTCGTTCTGCTGACAGCGTGCTTCTTCGGACTTCCCCTACTCTTTGGTAATCCGGGTATTTGGTTGGCAACCCCTCTGGCTGAGCTACTGACCACCCTTTTCATACTTACTATTTATATAAAAGCAAAAAGAAAGCACAAAAAAAATATAGTATCTTTGCAGCATGGAAATGATGATAAAGAAATTCTGCCAAAGATACAGACTCCCGGAAAAAAGCCTGCATGAACTTTTGTCACACATGACAGAATATCATTTCGGTAAAGGGGAATCCATTGTGAAAGAAGGAGAACGTAACAGTAACTTCTACATCTTGAAAAAGGGTATCTGGCGTGCTTATTATATGATAGACGGTACTGAAAGTTCCCTCTGGTTTGCCGGAACAGGAGAAATAGCTTTTTCCTCCTGGGGATATGTCAATAATGAAGTTTCACAAGTGAATATTGAATCTGTAAATGAAAGTATTGCCTATGGTATTGCCAAATCGGATTTAGAAGAACTCTTCAATAGTTCTATAGAGTTATCCAACTTCGGTCGAAAAATCTTTGAACAGGAAATTTTATTTATTGATAGCTACACATTGGCATACGGTACCCCAAGTGCCAAAGAGCGTTATCTGACCTTGATGGAAGAAAATCCGGAACTGTTGCAATATGTTCCGTTAAAACATTTAGCATCGTATTTATATATTACACCACAATCTTTGAGCAGAATACGGGCAGGGCTGAAGAGAAGGAAATAAATCATCCCAATACATCCATTCCCTTTTCAGAATCTATGCTTCACAATCTGTCAGCTCCGTATCTACTCCGTACCAAACCTATATCTATAACTATGGAGATGGTACGGAGCAGATACGGAGGTGGTACGGAGATAATGCCGTGCAAATGCCATAAGAAAGATACATAATACAATACTCAACATGGATTTAGATCAGATTATCGATAATATAGGCAAGCTGCCGGAGCCGTCAAAGAATGCGCTGAAGGAGATCATCTCTGAAGTCACTCACCCCAAAGGACATATCCTATTCAGGGCGGACAAAGTAGAAACCAAAGTATACTTCATCAAAAAAGGCATTGTACGTGCCTATACCGAGTTAGCTGACAACGAAATAACATTCTGGTTCGGACGCGAAGGCGATACGGTGGTATCCATGAAAAGCTATGTGTCCAACCAAAGAGGCTATGAGAATATAGAACTTCTGGAAGAATGTGAACTATATGAAGTCAGGAAACGAGCCTTACATGAATTATTCAGCAAGGATATACACATCGCCAACTGGGGAAGAGAATTTGCAGAAAAGGAATTGCTCAAAACAGAAGAAAGGTTTATCGGCCGACAGTTCAAGACATCCCTGGAACGTTATAGAGACCTGATGAATCATACTCCGGATCTTTTGCAAAGAGTACAATTAGGCTATATCGCCTCCTATCTTGGTATTACACAGGTCAGTTTAAGCCGTATTCGGGCTAAATTCAGATAAATCACTTTTTATCATTTGTTAAATAAGAAGTCAAACCAATTCATGAACTTTGCACACAAAAAATAAAAGTTATGAGTTGGATATATTTGATTGTGGCCGGATTGTTCGAAGTAGCGTTTACCTCGTGTATGGGCAAGGTTAAAGAAACAACCGGCAGTGAAATGTACTGGTGGTTCACCGGTTTCATTATTTCTATGAGTATCAGCATGTTTTTGCTGATAAAGGCAACGCAAGCTCTGCCTATTGGTACGGCTTATGCTGTATGGACAGGGATAGGTGCGGTAGGAACCGTATTGGCGGGCATACTGATCTTCAAGGAACCTTCCACTATATGGAGGCTATTTTTTATTGCAACGCTGATAGGTTCGATTATCGGTTTGAAAGCAGTATCTCATTAAAGCAAAAAAACAGGATGCCAATTGATACTGACATCCTGTTTTTCTATATTCTGAATTATCCGGATTACTTCTTTACCAGTACCATCACCAATGTATTATCCGCATCATAAAGTCCGATGCCACCACCGGCCAGTTTACCGAAAGACTTCACTTCATTCAGTGCTTTCATCACACGGCCTTCTACTTCCATATCCGGACAAGCCATCATAGTGCTGATAAGTTGCGGGAAAGAAATTGCAGAACTGTTCTCGTTGTCTGCAACAAATCCGCCATTAATAAGATTACAACCGGCATTGCCGTGTATTCTCTTTTCAGAAAGATTGAACTCAATAAACGGCTGTTTCTCCATACCTTCGGGAATGGACTGACCACCGGCTTCGGAAATAATCCACTTACCACTCAAATCTGATAGTTTCACTGTAGAAGCTTTCTTTTGTAATACAATAATAGGACGATTGGATGAACCGCACAAAGCGATGTTCTCCTTACCTAACTTTTTATACTTCTTCACTTGTCCCAAAGCAGACAACACGTTTTGTTCCAGCGTCATATCCGGACAAGCCATACGCGTACTTGCCATAGCTCCGAGATCAATTGTACCGGGTTTAGCGTTCACATCGAACGAACCCATCATACGATTACAACCGCTGTTACCGAATACTTTTCCGGTATTCGTATCAAAACCGATAAAAGGGAATTCCTGATTAGGAGCAGGCACTACGGCAGCACCGTTTATTTCAATAATATTCCATTCACCATTGATGGAAGATAATGTCGCAGCATCTTTGGAAGAGCGACAAGATGACAGAGCTATCAAAGCTCCTGCCATACAAAGAGAAACTATTACTTTCTTCATTGTTATTCGTTGTTTAAGTTAATTTTCACGGGGGCAAATATATACAAAATAACCCAAATACAAGCAGTTTGTTTAGAAATAGAAGCTTTTTATAAAAAGTATTTAGTAGGATTTTAATGTTTATCTGCGAATTAAATCCTATATTTGCTCACCAATAAAAAAGAAGGATAATTTATAATTTGTAACTCGTAATTTGTTATTAAAAGAAATGGGTAAAGTTCTTATTATCGGTGCAGGCGGTGTAGGTACCGTCGTTGCGCACAAGGTGGCTCAAAATCCGGATGTATTCACTGAGATCATGATTGCCAGCCGCACAAAGTCCAAATGCGACGCTATCGTAAAAGCAATCGGTAACCCCAACATCCAGACCGCACAGGTAGATGCCGACAATGTGGATGAACTGGTTGCTCTCTTTAATAGCTTCAAACCCGAAATCGTCATAAACGTAGCACTTCCCTATCAGGATCTTACCATTATGGAAGCTTGTCTTAAAAGCGGAGTCAACTATCTGGACACAGCCAACTATGAGCCGAAAGATGTGGCTCACTTTGAATACAGCTGGCAATGGGCATATAAGAAACGTTTTGAGGATGCCGGACTGACCGCCATCCTTGGTTGCGGTTTCGATCCGGGGGTAAGTGGTATTTATACTGCATATGCTGCCAAACATTATTTCGATGAAATGCAATATCTGGATATCGTAGATTGCAACGCAGGTAATCATCATAAGGCATTTGCAACGAACTTCAATCCGGAAATCAATATTCGTGAAATCACGCAGAACGGACGTTACTATGAAAATGGCCAATGGGTAACCACCCAACCGTTGGAAATCCATAAGGACCTGACTTATCCGAATATCGGGCCACGTGATTCCTATCTGTTATATCACGAAGAATTGGAATCTTTGGTGAAAAACTTCCCTACCATCAAGCGTGCACGTTTCTGGATGACTTTCGGTCAGGAATACCTGACTCACCTGCGAGTAATCCAGAACATCGGTATGGCTCGTATCGATGAAGTAGATTACAACGGGGTAAAAATCGTTCCGCTGCAATTCCTGAAAGCCGTATTGCCTAACCCGCAGGACCTGGGTGAAAATTATGAAGGAGAAACTTCCATTGGCTGCCGTATCCGGGGATTGAAAGACGGTAAAGAACGCACCTACTACGTTTACAATAATTGTAGCCACCAGGAAGCCTACAAGGAAACAGGTATGCAGGGTGTAAGCTATACAACAGGAGTTCCCGCCATGATAGGTGCCATGATGTTCCTCAAAGGATTGTGGAAGAAACCGGGAGTATGGAATGTGGAAGAGTTTAATCCGGACCCGTTCATGGAACAGTTGAACAAACAGGGATTGCCTTGGCATGAAGTGTTTGATAAAGATTTGGAAGTATAATTCTTCATTTTTAATTTAATTATAGATTATGCAAGTTGGAGATAAAGCGCCCGAAGTATTGGGCATCAATGAAAAAGGCGAAGAAATCCGCCTCAGCGATTATAAAGGAAAGAAGATAGTTCTTTATTTCTATCCCAAAGATATGACTTCAGGATGTACGGCACAAGCCTGCAACCTGCGCGATAATTATTCAGAATTACGCAAGGCCGGCTACGAAGTGATTGGCGTAAGTGTAGATAATGAAAAGTCGCACCAGAAATTTATTGAGAAAAACAACTTACCTTTCCCGCTGATTGCAGATACGGATAAGAAACTCGTAGAGCAATTCGGTGTTTGGGGAGAAAAAAGTATGTACGGACGTAAATATATGGGAACCTTCCGCACCACTTTCATTATCAATGAAGAAGGAGTGATAGAGAGAATCATCACCCCCAAGGAGGTGAAAACCAAAGACCACGCCGCACAAATATTATAATCAACAAGAAGACAAGTTGACAAACAGGTAAAAAGTCAGTTCATTATCAACTGATATCTGATTAGCCTGTCAACTCTAATAACAGTAAGTATATGGCAAAGAAAGACGAACTTAATTTTGAAAACGAAAACAATATGGCATCAAGCGAAAAGCTGAAAGCGTTACAGGCAGCTATGGACAAGATAGAAAAGAGCTTCGGCAAAGGTTCTATCATGAAAATGGGAGATGAAAGCGTTGAACAAGTAGAAGTAATCCCCTCAGGCTCCATCGGACTGAACGTAGCACTGGGCGTTGGCGGCTATCCCCGCGGACGTATCATCGAGATTTATGGCCCGGAATCTTCCGGTAAAACAACTTTGGCTATCCATGCCATTGCTGAAGCACAAAAAGCAGGTGGTATCGCCGCGTTTATTGATGCTGAACACGCCTTCGACCGTTTCTATGCGGCCAAACTGGGGGTAGATGTAGACAACCTGTTGATTTCTCAACCGGATAACGGAGAACAAGCATTGGAAATTGCAGAACAGCTGATCCGTTCTTCTGCAATTGACATCATTGTTGTGGACTCTGTTGCCGCTTTGACTCCGAAGGCCGAAATCGAAGGCGACATGGGAGATAATAAAGTAGGTTTGCAGGCACGTCTGATGTCTCAGGCATTGCGTAAACTTACGGCAGCCGTAAGTAAGACACGCACCACATGTATCTTTATCAACCAGTTGCGCGAAAAGATCGGTGTAATGTTCGGTAATCCAGAAACAACCACTGGTGGTAACGCTCTGAAATTCTACGCTTCCGTACGCCTTGATATCCGCGGAAGCCAAGCTATCAAGAATGGTGACGAAGTGCTGGGTAAACAGACTAAAGTAAAAGTGGTAAAGAACAAAGTGGCACCTCCTTTCCGCAGAGCAGAATTTGATATCATGTTCGGAGAAGGTATTTCCCGTGCCGGAGAAATCATTGACTTGGGTGCCGAATTGGGTATCGTCAAAAAGAGTGGTTCCTGGTTTAGCTACAATGACACCAAGATAGCTCAGGGCCGCGACGCAGCCAAGCAAGTTATTGCTGACAATCCGGAATTGGCAGAAGAATTGGAAGGATTGATTTTCGAAGCTCTAAGAAAAGACAAGTAATCAAATTTTCACTCATAACAAAAGGGGAACCGGAATCGGTTCCCCTTTCTCAACAAACTATTTACACCTATCAGCAGACAGCCTCATTCCAAGTCTTCCAAGCGTTTTTCCAGCATCTCCATGCTCTCCTCAAAACGTTTCCAGGAATCGGCATCCATCTGTTTCTTTAAATACTCGCTATCTTTTAGTTTACCTAAGTCTTTCAAATTCTTTAGTCCTTTCAGGCTTTCCAGACTTTTCAAGTTTTCCAAATTCTTCAAACCTTCTAAGCCCTGCAAGCTTTCCAATCCTTTCAAACCGTCCAAAACGCCCAAATCCGCCAAATCAAGAGTACCGTCTACGATACGATATACATTCCCTCCCGCATTCATACTGGTATTTTGATACATCATGATATTCTGAATATCTTTCAAAGTCATTTCTCCTTCCAGATAAACGAACTTCAAGTTAGCAGCGCCGTCTATAATCATAATCAGTTCCTTCACCTTATCTCCTTTCCTATTAATATAGAATTCGGAACTGGAGACATTCCCCTTCTGCTTCATCAACAGCTCATATTTGGACGACTGTACCAGTGTACGCAAATCTTTCCGCAAATCCTTCTTGATATTATTATCCATTGTAGAAACAATCTGTACGCTTTCCAGCTTACCGGATACTTTCCCAATATAGATATCCTTCGTGAAAAGATTGGGGTTCATTTCAATCATCGCTTTTGAGATATAAACAGAGGAAACCCCTTTCATATCATTATACGTATTGAATATATTTTTCTGCGCCTGGCAGAGCAGGGGGAGCATCAGCAGCACACCTGCCAATAAAATCTTGTTGAGTTTCATAATCGTTTATCTTTGCATTTCTTTTTTTACTTCCTGATTAACTTTTTTCATATCCATTTGCGTCTCCTTCACCTGGGCAATACCTTGGTTCAGATTGGTGGAAACTTCAATCAAAGTGGCTTGCAAAACCTGATAAGCTTCTTCCGGATCAGAGAATGTATCCTGCGGTGTGGGCGGACACACATCTTTTCCCAGATTTTCCACACCATATCCGATGCCTATAATTACCAGTATGGTTGCTGCAACACTCCCAATCCAGCGCCAGTTACGTCTGGATTTGTTAGGCCGGAAGAAACGTTGTTCTTCTTCAGCCTTTTCATCAATCAGCCGGCTCAGTTTATCCCCCAAGCCCGCAGGAACTTCCACATCTCTATCTGCACCCAGGTTAAGGCTAAGAAAAATTTCTTTATCCTTTTGCAGATGTTCGGGCACTTCCGTTGTTCTGAAATAATCTCTCAACGCCTCTTCCTGGCTCTCGGTAGTGTTCCCCTCATAAAACTCGGCGAGCAGCCTTTCAATTTCCTCGACTTTCATAGTTATTCCATTTATTAAATTCCTCACGTATTCTTTTCCTCGCCCGGGACAGCAGTACACGGATATTTGTAGAGTTCAACCCGGTCACTTGTTCTATCTCTTCGTAAGAACAGCCTTTGACATCACGCAGGTTCACAATCCGCTGCTGCTGTTCGGGCAAGTGGGCAATGATATCTTTTACTTGCCTTACTTCGTCACGTACCTCCAGATTATCAGCTTGAGAAATATCCTGTACAGCAGTCAATTCCACAGTTTGCCTGGATAAGACATACTTCCCTGAACGAAGCAAATCAAAGCACATATTCTTTACCAAAGTGACACTGAACGCTTCCGGGTTGCTGATAACCGTCAATCCTTCCCGCTTATCCCATAGCTTCAGATAGGCTTCCTGAACCAGGTCCTCCGCATCTGCCGCATTCTCAAGCAGCCGATAGGCTACACTGTACAGCTTGCGGTGGTAGGGCAGAAACTCATTTTTAAAACTTTCAGCATCCATGGGCTTTTTCTGTATCTCAATCCTGTTTATTGGTTGTATCTATTGATTAGACGTAAAGAGACAGAAGTTTGTTACAAAGAAAATGATTTTTATACAAAAATGCGGCAAAAGTTTTTTCTTTTGCCGCACACCTTATTAATATATGCGAATCAAGAGTTGAAAGAAATTCCTTTCTGTAGGGTTATGAGGTAAATGGGTATCTCGATATTGAGTAAATAGAGTATCTCAATTCCCCTCCTCCAGTTGGAGGAGGGGTGCCCAAGGGGCGGGGTGGTAGGTGAGAAAAGAATTCCTTAGCCTTGTGATTAATAGGTATTTATCATTTTACCTACCACCTCCCCCCGTTGGGGTACTCCTCCTCCCAGGAGGAGGAGAATTGAGATAGTATTACTCATCATTTGATTCATTTCCATACAGTAATGAATAAAATGAATTTTCTAATCAGAACCAATAAATATATACCAGAGTACTGACACTAATTGTAACCCACAACAACACACCTTGAATAAGTGGTTTGATGCCCACTGCCTTCAATACATCACGTGAAAGGGAAGCACCGATAAAGAACAAAGTGATAGTCAGTGTCTTTCTGGCCAGACTGTTAATTCCCTCTCCTATCATAATACCGGTTTCCGATGAATTTAATACATACGTATTGAATACCATAGCCAGAACAAAGAAGAAAATAAACCAGGGGATACTTATCTTCTGTCCTTTACTCTTGAATACAAAAGAAGTAATCAAAGCCAAAGGAATAATCCACAAGGCACGTGTCAATTTAATGGTCGTAGCAATTTGCAAAGCTTCTTCACCATAAGCCGCACCGGCCCCCACTACCGAACTGGTATCGTGTATAGCAATTGCCGCCCATGTTCCGAATTCTTGCTGGCTCATATCTAAAGCATGGCCAATTACCGGAAAGATAAACAGTGCAATAGCATTCAGAATAAAGATAGTACCCAGCGCAACAGACATTTCCGTATCTTTTGCCCGCAACACAGGACCTACCGCCGCAATAGCACTACCACCACAGATAGCCGTACCGGAACTAATGAGGTAAGAAGTATCACGGTCTACCTTCAGGAATTTACGACCGATGAACCAGCCGATAAGCATAGTGCCCACTACTGAAATAACAGTGAACTCCATTCCTTCTTTACCCGAGGCTAAAGATGCCTGAAGATTCATACCGAATCCCAATCCCACCACTGAATACTGCAAAAGATATTTGGACACTTTCTTATTAAACTTCGGATGTGCCTGCCCGCTTGACAAAGCAAAAATCAATCCCAGGAACAAAGCGACAGGAGGTGTCACCCAAGTAGAATAACCGGGGATATAATCCAATAATAAGAAGATTGATAAAAGCACCACTAAAGACACATAAGTAATTTTGTTCTTCCGTTGAAGATACGCCAGAGTGTTTACACTCGCAGTTTGAATTGAAGCCATAATTTTTCTTGTATATCAATATTTATATTATTTCTGATTTCCGGGTGCAAAGGTAGGCTTCTTTACCTATATACACCAATTGTATCTGTTTATACGCTATAACTTGTGGTTATGATGTGCAGCAAACTGCATAAAGACCTGGGAAAGCCCGCTCTCCTGTCCCTGAGGTTGGGCAAAACTAAAATCACGAAGCATAACCATGTCTTTTATCTCAACGACACGCAGTTGTCCGGCATAGAGTTCACGGGTGATAGAGCGAATGGAAACGATTCCCATGCAGTCAGTATGTTCCAGGAAAAGTTTGATGCTTTCCGTACTACCCAGATACATTAATACCTGAAGAGACGATAACTTTATATTATGCTTTTGCAATGCTTTCTCAAAGACATCCAAGGTGCCCGATCCTCTTTCACGAAGCACTAAAGGAATACGAAGCAACTCTTCGGGAGTAATTTCTTCACCTACCTGTAGTTTACTTCCCGTACATGTCACAGCCACCAGTTCATCCTCCAAAAAAGTAGTATATTTCAGATTCGGTAAACGGAAAACACCTTCCACTAACCCAAGATCTATGCGGTGTTCCTGCAAAGCCGCTTCTATCTCACGTGAATTGCCGTTCATCAATGAAAGATTTACTTGCGGAAACTTTTTGATGAAGCTGGCAAGCAATGGAGGTAAAACATATTGGGCAATGGTAGTACTGGCACCCAGACGCAATTCTCCGGTATATTCATTATGCAGCAAGTGCATCTCATATTCCAATCGCTTATAATCTTCCAGAATACGGCCACAATGTTCCAAAAGTAACTTTCCCGCTTCGGTCAAACTAATCTTGCTACCTTGCCTGTCAAACAAACGCACCTGATAAGTGCTTTCCAACTCTTGTATATGCTTTGTTATGGCAGGCTGACTGACAAACAACTCTTGCGAAGCTTTCGTGAAACTCAGGTTCTTCGCTACAGACTGAAATACTTTTAAACGAAAATCAGACACGGGAGTTAGTGATTAAAGGTTAGCGATTAGTGATAAGTAACAGATATTATTCCAGTTCTTCGGCCTTGATGCCCAATGCACGCATCATGGAGTAACCCAGTAAATCCCATTTGCAACCAAGGGGATGCATAGGTTCATCCATATTGAAAAGGAACAATCCTTTTGAGTTTTCAGTATCAGCATTTCTTAAATACTCATCCAAAACTTCCATTAATTTAGTACCGTAATCATCAATAAACGGAACCAGTATAAGCCGTTTAACATCGGCAGAGTTAAGTGCTATATTCAGCAGATCAAGATAGAGATTTGCCCGTGGAACCAATCCTTCAGAAGATACAGAAGTAAATGTAAACTCACCTAACTGATTTGTATAGCCTACCCCGTTCAAATCTTTATTCAAATCAGACGGATCGCAGTGAAGCAACTTATTGCTCTGGCTGTCATGTACAAAAAGTACTTCTATGTTATTATCCTTATCACGAACACCGGCGTCAAGTGCCAGATAAGAAGCCCACTCTTCTACATAAATATTCTGCAACGGACGTCCCAGCTGCAATTCAAAATATCTCTTCAGATCTTTAACTACGTCATTAAAGTATGCTACGTCCACCAGTATCACATTCTCTGCAAGCTTTACATTTTCTGCCATAATCTATTCTATTCTATTTTTGAGGGATAAAGATACAATATTCCTTTCAGCCCTGCACTAGTTTTACTCAAAATTTACACATTAGTATATTTTAGTAATGCTTAGCAAATAAGATTCTCTGAGATTTCGTCACTGCTCTTGCATAAAAAGATAATCAATGAAAGGGAAACTCATATTGTCGAGTTTATATCAATATTTCCTACATCCTACACCCGCTATTGTTTTTATCTGGTTATCAAATAGATAGGTGGTGTAGGAAATAGTGTAGGAAGGTGTAGGAAAGTTGCATCCTACACCGAAAAGCAGAAAAAAAGAACGTTTTTATGTTTGTAATTCACTAATTCACAATCCCTTAATATGCATTATGCAAACTTTGTCCGAATTGATGCAAATACCTCCTTTTTTAGCCTGAATTACTCATCGCAAGTGTTAAAGGAGTATCACTTCGTTAGGAATTAAGGAGTTATACTCCATTACCTCGTTATATAGAAAGCCGAATTACAGAGGAGAAACTTGATATGATCCTTCCTTTTCCCCTTAAAGCCTTAAGGTTAATGTCATTATGCTATAAGCAAAAGCTCGTTTTCCAGCTGAGGGCTGTCCGGCCCTCAATTGCGGGCTACACAGCCCCCATATGGAAAACGTAGAGCCCGCAGCTGTGGTACGTATTTTAATAATATGTTGAAGATAAGTAATTGATTATCAGTAGATGCAATTGATTGATTCCTCCAAATCCGACATACAGCCCTACATGGATAGGGTTATTACTGATTTTATTCTGAGGACAAAGATAGATAATTATATTTAATGTAAAAGGCTTATAATGAAGTTTTTTCGGGGTATATTGCATTTATAGGGCACTTACTGACTCATGTAGGATTGTCCGATGATTATCCTTTGGGGGATTCTTCAGCTTTCTGTTCGATGAGACGCAGTGATTTGTTTTCTCTGTACTCCCGATTGATATAAGGGGCCGGATTAAACTTGATGACTCTCCGGTCCGGCTATGGCAATGTCAGTATAGCTATTAACTGCTCTTTATTCATGAAAGTGATTTACGGATAGCCTGTACTCTTTATCAATCTGTTTGTCAAAACTATAATCTCCTATCAGAAGACATATAAACAAGGATGGAATGAAGCTGATGATTATTATCAAAATCAAAACTGCTCCAATAGTATAGGAGAATATTCTTATCAACAGGTTCAGACAAAAATTCTTTAATCTGTTCGATGGTACACTTTGCTTGCTTATCATAATTGCTAACAGCTATTAATTAACTTTACTCGGTTGGCCCCGGATAAACTGCCGAAAGATATTGGATGGTCTGTTCTAAAGAGGCATCTTTCAGTATGACTTTCTTTTGTTGATCAAGAAGATACATGGTAGGGGTGGCACGGATTTCGTAGAGCGTCTTGCTGCGGATGTCTCCCTGCTTGTTCCAGCCTACTATCCAGCCACGCGGCATCTGCGAGGACTTCAACAGCCACTCGTTTTCATCCTCGTCGGGGTAGATGGCGAGGACGCGGAGAGTGCCCTTCTCCTGCATCTCAAGGAAGGCGGGCATCTCTGACAGGATTTGTTCAACTTCCCGGCAGTTGGTGCAGTCGGGGTCGTAGAAGAAAAGCAGGGTGTAGTCGGCTGTTATTCCGCTCATCCTTGCCTGTCTGCCTTTAGGGGTTACGTAAGAGAAATCGGGCGCTTTCATTCCCGGACGGTTTTTGAGGGCTTGTTTCAGACGGTCTGCCGGGCGCAGTTTGTCCGGTTCGGTGAGACGTGTGGATGCAAGCATCTGTTCGAGAACGGGGATATAATAGTCTTCGTTGCGCATGGGCGAGTTGGGGTCGTAGAGATACTTTTCGCCCAACGTACAGAAGTGGGCGTATGCCGTGCTGTCCGCTTCCATCTGCGACATCATGGATTGCAGGGCAGAGCGATATTCCGTTGCGTCTACATATTGCAGGGCGTCCAAGAAGTCGGCGTAAAGTTGCTCGGTGTCATCGCTGTGGATGAAAGCTGTGTCGGCCAATGAATAGCCATCCCAGTAATGCTTCACGTAGTAAGCCGCCCTTTGCTCCGGGGCGGTCATCATTTGGGGGATTTCCGGGCGGATATAGTGCGCGACATGTACAGTGTCCTTTATGGCAGGAACTCCGTCATTCGGATTATTCGCCCGGTTCTGCCTGCAAGCGGCAAGCATCAGCAATGCAATCAGGCTGAAGGTTATCAATGTTAAGAACCCCGACAGTATTAACGCGGCTGTATAGGCCCCATATTCATTTACCAGATACTCAAACCTGTTCCTCAAACTATTTTTCACTCTATTCTTCATATCATTTCATTACTCTCTATTTCATTTTCCAATCTCAGTGCAACAAGGATAGTACTCTCCCCTTTCATGCCCCTCGGGCATCACCACCCACGATACCGGAAAGATATAAATAGCATCCTCGCACTTTTTCTTGATAATCTTCACTGCCGGAAAGTACTCTCCCGGCATCAGGACAGGAAGGCTGACAATCACCTGATTATGAGCATACTTATAGACATGAAGCACTTCTATCACATTGTCATAATCCACTGCCGCAGCAAGGCATAGCCGGATATTGTTCAAATCCAGCATATCGAGATGCCTGCCGGACACGATAATGGGAGCCTGCGAGGTGATGGTTCCGTCGTATTTCTTGCTTAAAGGGTCGTAAACCCCGGTGATAACGGGCACTTCCATTTGCCTGCTTATCAAAACTTCCGTTGTAATTATCTTCATATTCTCAGTATTGTTTGTTAATCCATCACGCACCTCACCGGAAACCCGTACTTCTTCATGTCATGCATCATATACATCTGCCGACTGGGCTCTACACAAAGTGAGTAGCCATAGACGGAGCTTTGGCTGCTCCCCGTCCAGTAGCGGTGCCCGTGGGGAATCATGATCCGGCAACCGTTGATGTGGCTGCGGTGTCCGCACAGGGGCAGATAGACCGGCACGCCGTCATCGCTCAGGATACAGATGTTGGTGCGGTCTTCCTCCCGTTGCAGCTCCATGGGAGCGGCGGGGCGGTTGAGGAAGGCTTCCATCTCGATGCGCGAGGGGATGCGCCAGCCTGCGGGCGACGGGTCTATTCTATCGAGCCGGGCGGGATTCTCGGCAGTACCCTCATACCAGTCTCCTTTGCAGGGGACGAACGTTTCCGACCATCCGCTATCCTTACATCCGAACTGGAAGTAACCGCCGTGGTTCAGCCTGCTTCCCTCTTCCAATCCCAACGGAATGGCTATCTGCGCCGGTTTCCCGTCGGCGGCAAGGTTGCGGTCGAGCCAGTATTGCCCGCGGAGGCGGACGTAGCCGCCCTGATAAATCAGGATGTCCTTCACGATGCCCGTGTCATTGACCAGCGAGAGCACCGTGTGGCGGGCGGCGGGAAAACCGTTCTTCACCCGGTTTCCGGCATTGGAATGCACGTGTACGGTGAACCGTCCGCCATACAGCCCCAGCAGCAGTTCCGGTTCGCTCACTTCCACCCAGTCCGCCTGCTCGTCGCGGATGATGCGCCACGGCTGGTTGCTGTCCACGCAGACGGTGTAGGTTTTCAGCGCATCGTCTCCGGTGTAGCCCAGCGGGGTTTCTATCACGCCGTTGTGGCGGGCGCAGAGGTCGTCGAGCGGGTATTCTATATAATATTCAAAGCAGACACCCTGCATGAGGGTGATTTCCGTGGTCTGGCTGAAAGGGTACGTGCCTGTTTCCAGCGTCAGTGCCAGCGAGCGCGAGCGGACGTTGGCGGGTTTGGCTTCGAGGTGTACTTTCAGCGTTTTCGTTCCTTTCTGGTGGATGCCTACGGGCGGATAGACGGTGTACCAGCAACCGCCGTCGCCGGCATTGGCACTCTTGATGCGCCAGTGGGCTTCCTCGTTGTCGGGGGTGACGTTGACGGACACCACTTCATTCTTCTGTCCGGTGGTGACGTAGAGGCGGCGGCTCACGGTGAGCGTGGGATGGATGCCCATCACTTGCTGCCTCACTTTCAGCAGATGCGTATTCTCCCCGGCATGTATCTCGGCGGTGGCTTCGCGCTCGGTGCCGCAGAAGTTGGTACGCAGTTGCAATACCAGTTTGCCTTCTTCCTGCCGCAGGGCGAGCCAGTTGTCCGGCTCGCCTTCGGCGTAGTGTACGCTGCCGGTGCTCCACGGTTCGTTGCAATGCTGCAAGTCTACGGTGTATTCTTTTGCCATGGCGTCGGTAGTCAGTTCGGGGGGCAATAGCATGGAGAGGGCTGTAGGGGTTATTTCGTGCTCTTGGGTGGCAGTGCTGCCGCCGGATGTGAGAGTCAGTTCCAGAGAGATGCCGCCGGATATTTCCTGTAGTCCGGTTTCGGCTATCAGCAAGTCCGGTATGCCGGCAAACTGGCGGTCGATGTCCGCCCGGCAGTGAATGCCGCTCAAACTTAGGGTGCATGAGGTGAACAGCACGCAGAAGTTCATCCGGCCTTCGGCGGAAGAACAATTCATCTTGCAGTACTTCCTGCGGCGGATAATTTCCTTCTCCGGAAACTTACGTACAAGACAGCCGCGACGGTCGAATACAACGACGATGGCGCGGGTATAGTTTTCAGGAACTTCCGTCTCACGAAGTACCAAACTGACGGGACGTTCCCGTTTCAGCTTCACCCGCTTGTCGCTGCGCCAGTATTTCACACCCTGGTACGTTACTCCCGAGGCGATAAAAGCCAAAGTAACCATGTCTGCTAATTCAATCATGCGTGTTTCTCCTTTTTTATTTCAGTAGTTCAATACTCAATTACATACATAAAAATAAAAAAAACGTCCCGCCCGGGGTTTATTCCGGAAATATGCCTGATAGGGGCAAATGACAGACGCTTCTGCACGTTGGTTATTTAATTGCGGGACGTTCTTTTATTTTTTTCGATAATAGTTTCCGCTTACTTCATTCCTCTTCATCCGGTCTATCTCAGCTTCCGGTTTTCTTTAGTTCGGACAAAAATATCATGCACTCCAAAGGAGTTTTTACCTCTATCGGAAATGTTTTTATTTTTGTTACAATTAATTTCTCACACTCTACTGCCTCCGATGTTATATGAGTATCCTTATTTTTGACTATCGTTTCTTTCGCCGGAGTCATGGCAATGCCTTCCCGCCACTTCTCAAAATCGTCCGGAATAATAGCTGCATCCAGAATAACTTCCGCTTCATTGCCTTTTTCTGTTATCTTGTCTGCCGCAAAGTAGCTACGCAGACTGTTGGTAGGAAAGCCGATAGAAACCACTTCCTGATTCACACTCTTCACAAACAGTTTCTTTACCATAAAAGGCTTTACATGCGTCACGAACAGATAAGCCGACTTTTCATAAGCCTTATAGAACACACCTTCCCGATAAAAGTGTATTTTATCGGTATTTTCGGATTCTGTTTTCAATATCTCTTGCAAATTCGACATAATAACTATTTTTTAAAAATTTTTTCGACGGCTTCGCCGTAAGAATTCCTCGGGTACAACCCGAGGAAAATAAATCAAATAAAGCGGATACGTTCGTTCCTCACTTCTATTCTGGACGACAACACCGCACCGGGCAGCCGTAGTTGCGACTGTTGTAGCCCAAGCAGTAGCGGCTACTGTTGAAGTAGAAGTACTGCCCGAGGCTGCTATCATACTGCTGGGAACTCCAATAGCGGCCGTCGCTAGCAACGTTGCCCATGCTCGTACCGCCGCTGGCACGGTAGCCGGCGGCAGGCAAGAAAAAGGCGGATTTGTTATACTTAGTGTTGTTTGAAGCTGTCGCATTACCTGCCGATAAACCGATCCACATTCCGGTCACAGCTGTCTTATTACTTCGGCTGTCGGTTGGGGTATAGGTACCAAAATAAGGGTTACCGCTAGTCGCCAAACGGTTTCCGTTCTCGTCTACAGGAAAGTAATCGGTATTTGGCTTACTTTTACTGCTACCATTGTAGTAATTAGTGCCTGCATATCCCATCCAATAGAAGATGTCGCGGGTAGGGCTCATCCAATCTTTACCCAATTTAGCGCAAGGGTCTCTGCCGATAGTGTTCAAGTCCGAACTTCCGGAGTAATAACCTGTCATACCCCCGGCTTCACTGTTAGTACCGTTACCGGAATTGGCACTGATAGAAGCATCCAAGCACCCGTACATAAAATAGTAGTTGATATTCCCGGACACAAGTTTGCTGTCTCCGGTGTTTGGAGCTACGCCGTTTTCGTTGTATCCGTAATCGCATTGCTCGTTCCCGATGTCCCATTTCTTCGTGCTTTTATTATAGTACAACTGGCTGCGGGCGAAGACTATCTTGTGCTCGGCGCCGGATGAGTTCCTAAAGGTTACCAATATACCTTTTACCTGTTCTCCGATTGACAACGTAATCGTATAACTCTTATTCGCCCCAAAAGTAAACGCATCCTCGGTAGTAATGAAACCGGCTTTAATGGTAAAGATGGAGTCACTCACACTGCCGTCGGTACCTTTGGGTTTAAGGACGGTGATTTGAGGATAACCGATCCGTAGCTTGGATGTAGAACCGGTAGCGGGAGCAACCAACATATTGTCCACACTGCCGAAACTTTGAGGGATGACACCTTTGTTCAATACGGGGATGCGGCTTTCGATAAGCTCATTCTTATGTCCGCTCATAGTCCCGTCATACAGGTCACAAGTAGCGTTCGATACGATGGGGTAACCGACACCACTGGGATTGCCCACGGTGACGGGAACCGTATCCACGCCTACGATATAGCCGAGTTCTTCGGCTACAAGAAGCTTTACGGTAAGTTTATAACACTTACGGGTAAAGTTCAATGACAAGTTGAAACTGCTGGTATTCATATCTTTATTTTCTACCTTACAATAAACGAAATCATCGTCGTTACTAACGGTCACTTTACTTTTTGACCGGGGTTCACCTACTTTCCATGTATTGAATTTCTCATCGGCGGGAAAGCAGATAAACGTGTATCTTCCTTTCAGTAATCCAAGGCTGGTGCTGGGTGAAAGGAACTTGGCACTGCTGCCGTTTACCTGGCATATCATGTTAGCTACGGGTGTTTCCATGTTTACAGTGCCGCTGTAAGGGCCTTTGAATACCAGCATACGGAACTTGCTTCCGTCTTTAAACATCTTGTCGGCCGGAATGGCACGGGTGGCGGCACGCTCTTCCTCGCCGAACTCGGTACGTACTTCGGTACTTATCCATCCGGCTTCCCTGCCTTCACGGCTCGTGAGTTCGTGGTTGGTGAAGTCCATCAATACGGTATGCTTACCCTCAGGAATGGCACGGGTGGTAGCCTCTTCGATACTGGGAATCCCCGTGACGGAAAGGGAAACGTTGCACAACTCGCCTTCGGCAAGCTCATGACCGCTACCGCCCGGAACGGCGGGGACATCGGGAGTTAAAAGCTCATCGCCGTTGCATCCCGAAAGGGAGAACAGCAGGGAGAGTACGCACAGGCTGCCTGTCAGCAAGCGCCCGGACACGAAAGGAAACAGGGATATACTGCTCATCGTTTTTATATGCTTTTTTGTTGTTTATTAATCAGGTGTTCAATACTTGGTGTCGCTCACGCAACGGACGGTGTAGGACGAAGTACCCGCAGATTCCACGTAGGTCATTCCGGTACTGGTCACATTCAGATAACCGCCGTCACGGGAGAGATACTTGTAATTCTCCGCAAAGAATACTCCGGTAGTGCTGTTTGCCACGCCCACATACCAGCCGTAGTTACTGGTTCCCCTGTCGGAAAGGGAGGTGCGGCTGCCCACTTTGGCATTCATAATCGTTTTTAGCTGTTCGGCGCTGGGGGTATGCCAGTTGGGGCCCACTTCCTGGCAGGGGTCGGCGCTGTTTACCTGTGCCTGTGTAAAGGTGGTGACGCGGCTACCACCGAACACGCCGCCGGATTTGCCGCTGAACGTGTACCAGGTCTGGAGTAACACTTTATGATAATAACTGAACACATTTCCCGTAGCCACATATACCCCGTTCACGTCTATCGGTGGCAGAGTGTAGGAGGTCAGCTTGTTCTCTTCAAAAGGGTCGTATTCGTCTACTACGGTGAGGGTCGGCTTGGTAACAGTTCCGCTTATCGTGGTTCCTTTCACCAGCAACGGGATGATGTGTTGCGTCCCCTGCTGCAATGCGGAGAGCGAAGATGAAGGGATGGTGACCGACACCGTGTTGTCCACTGAAGGGGTGGTGTCGATGTCTTCCCCGCTGAAATGCAGGTGGATGGTTACCTTGAAGCCGGAAAGGCTTTGCGGAATCCAGAGCATATCCATAGTCTCGTCCCACTGTCCGGTGGCGATGCCTTTCACGGTGATGCTGTCGGCATTGTCTCCGGCAGTCATGAAAGGAAAGTCATATTTGGCAATGGTGCCGCTGCCTTTGGTTACCGTCGGGCCGGCGGCATGGATATCTATCGTGCCGTCGGTGGCGAATGTGCCGGAAGTGGGTGTAACAGCCATGCTGCTTATCACGCAGTCCGGCAGGTTGTAGTTTTTCAGATGGAAGGTGAGCCGCGAGTAAGCGGGTTTGAGTTGCATCTTCAGTGCCGTGTTGCGGTTGGTGATACCCGTTATGTCACCGGTATAGAACAGGGCATCCGCCTCGGTGAAGCGTTTCAGCGCGAGGTTGAACACTGTCCCGGTGGCATCGGGCGTAGTGCTGTAAGGGTAGTAACCGTAAAGAGTGGCATCCCGGTGATCTACAAAAACAGTCTTTGCCTTGTCCGTGGGATCTGCCGATGCCCATTTGCCATCGGTATAGCTGTAAGGGATATTGTCGATGGCTGCATAGGCATTGTCCGTTGTGCGGTACAGCCCGATGGAACCTTGTTCCAGGTTCTTCACGTCGGAAGCCCGTGTTTCTACTTCCGCAGTGATACTTGCCTCCTGTATCTCTATGGGTACGGGAATGCCGGTCACTTCTATCGGTTCCTGCGTGTCGGCACATCCGGCAAGGAGTAGCGCCAAGGCGCTCATCATTCCTGCCGCCAGTGGGCGGCAAGTCTTGTAGCAACAGGTCTTGTTCATATTTATCATTCTCATTTTATTTCTACTGCTTTTGATTCTTTCGGTTTTCCGGTTTTATTCCACTGACAGGTCAAAATGCTGCTGCCCGTCTGCCGTGGTGCCCGAACCTTTGGTGACGGTGGGGTTCCAGTCGGTGGTGGCTGTCATCACTTTAGTGATGTCCATTCCCTTAATGGTGAGCTTCACGGCGTATATCTTGCCCGGCTCCAGTGTACCCCCGAAGTCGGCGGCGGGTATGTCCACGTTCATTTCCCGGGTATCGGTGCCTTTGGCCGTCCCTCCCACCACCACGCTGAAGTTCACCGCGCCGGTAAGGGTGTTGGGCAGCAGCATCAGGTCGAACTTCGCCCGGGTGGCGTCTGCCGTTTCGCCGAGCGGGTATGCATCGCCGGAAGCCACTTTGCTGATGGCGGTGTAATCTTTCGTGACATAGGCGTATCCGTCCATTCCGTCACAAAACGTGTCGAGAGTCCCGGTGCTGTAGATTCCCGTATTCTGTGTGTCCCCTGCCGCCCGTCCTCCGCTGATGATGAGGTCGTAGAGGTAGGTGTCACCGGCGGTGTACGAGAAGTTCTTGTCGTACACCACAGTCACCTGCATCCGGCAGTAAGCCTGGCGGAGTTGCAGGGAGCCGATATGGGGATTGCGGTTGTTGGCGGAGGTATGCCCGTACCAGAGGTCCTGCGGGGCGGCCGCCTCGCGTTCGGCAGCGGTGAGTTTCACGATGCCGTCGCCCGTTCCGGTGTTGGCAACCGCCAAGTCGCTGTTGTAGGGATAGCAGGCGGCTATCTGTGCCTCGTAATGGTTGAGCCACAAGGTGCCCGCCGCGGTGGCGGACGGCGGTGCCGCCCAGCGGGGCACCCCGTCTATGATACGGTACTCATAGGGCAGGTTTTCCACCGTAGCCGTGTACCAGGTACCTTCTTTTTTCCGGAAAAGCCCCATCTGCGCTCCGGGATCGGTTATCTCCGTATATCCGGCGGATGCCGCCCGCGTATGGGGTTGCGACACGTTCAGTGATGAGATGCTGAGCGCCACAGGGGTGCCCGGTTCGTCCCGGTTCGTTCCGGCTTCGCTGCCGGTTTCGCTGTCGGCAGTGCAGCCGCCCGCCAGCAGGCAGGCCGCGCAGAGGAGAGCTGTCCATCCGTTGCGGAGCAGGTGTGTGCGGTTCAATCGTTTTCTTTCCATATCGTTTCGTTTTTCTTGTTTCTTATTTCTTATCTTCTGTCTTTTCTCTCATTCCATTTCGTAATCGCCTGTTCCCCGGACGGGAAACTCCGTCCACTGCTGTGCGCTTACTTCGCCGGATGTCATCCCCGAAGGGTTCATCACGATGTTGATGTCGTAGCTCGTGCCCGGCACCATCCGTCCCGTCACTCCGCAAAGGCGTGTGGCGGAAACGCTTGTGCCCACGTGTTTGCCGTCTATCACGGCCTCTACGGTGATGTCTCCCGCCAATACGGCAGGTACGGCGAGGAAGGCTACTTCCAGGGGATCGGCCGCCGTGAACCGTTTGCCCCGGTTTTTGACGGAGACAAAGGTATAGTCCGCCTGCGGCGCTTCGCCCGTCAGCACTCCGGTGAAGAGGTCCAGTTGTGCCCGAAGCACGATGCCACCGGCGGTGAAGCGGAATTCATCAATGATTCCCTCCCCGGTGTAGGCGTTGTCGCCCGTCTGCGGGCTGAGCCGGAAGCAGAGGCGGGCGTAGGCGCGGTGCATGTTCAGCACCACCGAGGCGTCGCGCTTGTTGGCAGCGAAGCGGCAGTAGAGGAAGTCGTCCTGCGGGGCGTATTCCTGCGTGCGCAGGTCTTGGGTAGCAGTTTGCCCTTCCCGGTAAGGATAACTTGCCGCCAGCGAGGCGGGCCGGTCGGTGAGCATCACCAACCCTTCAGGAGATGTCCAGAAAGGAGTGCTGTAGGTAAACTCCCTGTTGCGTATAGGCGCATAACCGGCGGAGCCTTGCAGGAACAGGCTTATCTTGTCGCCCGGGCTATTCAGCAGGGTGCTTTGAGAGCGAGTGACCACCGCTCCGGCACTCACCCCACCAATACGCAACGCTACGGGACGGCTGTCGCCTGTCCCGTCCGTCCAGCCTTCCTGCTCCTGACGCGAACATCCGGAACTTAAACCGAGCAACAAAACCACCGTGCATATACTGATTATTGTGAGCCTGTTATTCATATCTCTTTCTTTTTAGTTTACGTCCACCTGTGGGGGCAGTTCCACACTTGCGTTCCAATCCGAAGGGATGGTGACGCCGGTTATCAGCATAGCGTCGCTGTAATATGCTTCTTCGGGCGTGGGATAGCCTGCTGCGGTAATATCTTTGATGATGACTGTATAGGCGTTATTACGCTTGAGGTACTGGATGCGGTCGTCCCCAATTGCCAGATTGATACGATACCATGTTTTGTCCGTAGCACCCTTATAATCTATGGCCGTGCTTTTCGCACTGAGAATGAGGCAGGTTGCCCCGAAAATCTCCTTACGGCTGTCATTGTCGCTTATATCCAGATAGCTCTCCGTACAGTGCAGTTGCCCGGTGGAGCGGTTGTCCGCCACGACGGCTTCCTTCGTGCTTACCCTGCCGGGGACATAGGTTTCGCGCGGGTCACGAAACAGGGGGACTTCCGATGCCACGTTCATCAGGAGTGCCTTGTCGAGGGTTATTACCGCGGCTTTATCCTCCGCCACTGCAACGTCTATCCTCACCGAGGCGCGGAGGAGTTCCACCTGCATGTCCTTGCCGGCGGCTTTCACCGTTTCGCCGCTCATGAGCAGATAGAGCGCATCGCCGCCGTTGAGGATGCCCCCGCCGGCCTTGGCGGCGGTGATGGCGGGCAGCAGGTTCATCTTCACCCGGTTTTCCGTCTTGCCCGCGCAGGATGCCAGCAGGGCGGTTGTTTCATCGGTGGTGAGGTACTTACCCAGATTGGCGACTGCCAGTACGCGGTAGTCTGTCGCTTCGTCGATGCCGCTTGCGGCGGTGTAGGTCACGTCTGTTTTTTCCGATGTGCCCGTGGTGGGCTGCACCGGCGTTGCCGTCAGTGTGGTGATATAGGTGCCATTGCCGTGGTCGTCATTCGCGAAAAAAAGCAGTTGGATGTCTGCTACACGGCTTTCGTTGCCAACGGCAGTCACGTAATCGACCGCGCGTGTGTCGGAAATGGCTGTGCCATTCCGGATGGACGGGTTTTCCGCCGCCCGGCTGTCGGGGATGGTATAGGAAAGGCTGAAACTGCCTGCCGGAGGGAATCCGGATACGGGCCCGATGCTTTCACCGATGCAGGACGTTACCAGAACGGCGGGCAGTGCGAGCAGTGCCGCAATCACCTTGATTGTATCATTGTTCTTTGTTTTCATCTTTCTATCTATAAAGGTACATACTCGCTGCCATCGCCACCTACCGGCTGTTGTGTCCAGTCCTGGATGCTGATACCGCCCACGGTAAGCTCCGTGCCCCGGATGGAGACAGTCATCGTATAGAGTGCCCCACTTTGAATGCGGGCAGGTCGGCGTAAGGAATGTCCACGGTCATGGGCTTGCCGTCTATGGTGAGGCGGACGGTAAGGCCGTAATTGATGCCGTTGCTTCCTGTGGTGCTGTTCAGCGTGCAGGGAATCATCAGGATGGAACGGTTGCGGTTCACGGTGATGGCTTCGTCATCGTCACTTTTGATGATGTCACTTGCGGAGGCATAGGGCGGCACGGTGATATCCAGCCCCGATCCCGGCCGGTCGTAGACGAATGCCCCCGGGGTGCTGACGGCTGTCCGCGCTCCCGTACGGATGTCCAGGGAGGCTTGCGTGATGATGCCGCTGTTGATGAGTTCCACTTTGGTGAGGCGGCAGGTACCGGGGTACGGGGATGCGGCATCGCGTTTGAAGTTGAGCGCCAGGCGCGAGTAGGCACGGTCCAGCTTCAGTTGCAGGGTGGAGTGTGCGGAGGTGCCGTCCACTTCCTGCTCGATGCCGTAGGACACGTCTTCCTGATGGCTGTACAGTTGGGTGTTCAGCGGAAGGGCGGCAGCGTCCTCATAGAGGGGGTCAGCGTCATGGCAGGGGTAGTAGGCGCATACCTTGGCGGTTTCGCCTCCCAGCCAGATGGGGGTGGCTGTCTGCCACGGCTGCCCCGCCGCCACAAAGCTGTATTTCACATTGTTCTTCACCGCATACTTCCCCGCGTCGTCGCGCAGGTACAGCCCCACCGCGTCACCAAGGGATGCCAGTGTGGTATATCCGGCATCGGCGCGGGTAAGTGCCTGCGCACTGATACCTGCCGACTCTATGCTCAAGGCAGCCCTCTCTTCGCGGGGAATGACTCCCTCATCGCTTGAACACCCCAGCAGCAGGGAACTCCATAACGCTATCGCGAACCAATGTTTCATATCTGTCATCGTTTTCATCCTTTTTTGTTCTTTAGTTCTTCCATCTTTCCTCCGGCACGCCACATTCAATCCAGCTTGCCGCCCCCCTCTATTCCGCCGCCGGTGTCCGTCTCCCAGTCCTTGTCCTGCACGTCACCGCCGTTCATCTCCTGGTCGTCCTTGCCGGGCTCCTGCCCTTCGCTGCCGCCGTTGCCCCAGTCGTCCGGGGATTTGTCCGCCTGGGTGATATGGATATAGATACGCAGGTTCTTCACCATGAGCACCAGCACGTCCTCCCGGCTTTCCGTAGAGGGCGCCGGGGGCAGGTCGCTGTATTTCTTCAGTACTTCCACCGTTATCTTGTCGGCAGCCTTAGTCACTTTGTAGCGGCTGTTTTGCAGGGTGGCGCCTGCGGTGGCGTCTATGCTGTCGTTGCCGCTTTTATCCTTGAACCACGTTTGCGGGGTGGTCGCCCCGTTGTTGTTGTCCTTGAAGTACATCTTCCATTCCGATGCATCCACATCGGACTCCACCTCGATGCTCCGCACGGAGTTGGCATCGCGGGGCAAGGTGATATTCTTGCTCGAAGTATTGAAGTAGTGCTGCCCGTCATTGACGATCTCGTGCAGCTCGTTCATCCAGTCGAACACCGTCACCTGTATGTTGATGGGCTTGCCCTCGGCTGCCTGTCGGGGGGTGTCGTAGCCGGGGGCGGCTACGGAGATGATGTTGAGCGCATAGTGGTGGTTGCGCAACAAGGGGTACTGCACGTCTTTGTTGTCCTGGAAGTTGATGCGGTAGTAGCTGATCCGAGGGCTGCCGTCGGCGTTCTTGTCCGGGTTGCCGGTAGTTTTGTCATAGAACACACCGCCCAGCACCACACGGGAGGTGGCATAGTCGAATCCGTCTTTCGACCAGGGGATGTTTTCGTAGAGGTAGATGCTTTCTATCTGCTTCACTACGGTCGGGCTTTTGATGGATATGGAGTCCGGGCGGTTGCCGGCACGCAGCTTCGCGGGCAGCGTGGCGGTCTTTACGTTGCCCGAGTCGGGGCGCACGGTATAGAACTGTGTGGTGTCGGCAGTCGCCACACGGGCACTGTCGGCAGGGAAGAACACGTACATCTCATAGAGCTTGAACTCGTCCAGCTCGCCGCCCGTGAGTTCGTCACTACTGGCGGAGACGCTTCCGTTTATCATCACACTGACCTTCGACACGGAACGGAGTACGCTCACGGGCAGCACGTCCTTGCTGTCCTTGTCGATGGTGATGCCCGCCACGGAGCCGTGCATGGGCAGCATCACATCGGCTTTCTGAATATCGTATTTGCGGGCGGTAGTGATGCTTCCCAGCACCGCCTGCATTTCCTTTCCGCCGGCGCCAAAGGCGCCGTTGCGCACCAGGTCGCTGTGGGCGTTGGCAAACACGTGCACATCCATATCCTTGCCGAGGGGCATGACTACCTCGAATACGTTTTTCACCACGTTGCCTTCCTCATCCTTCACCACGGAACCGGTGACAGCGCTGCGCAGGTATTTCTTGCCGGGATTTCCGGTGGCGGGTGCAAACACCAGCACGTCCAGCGTGTCGATGCGCTCTTCACGGTCTATGCTTCCGGCGGTTCCGGCGCTGTAGGTCTTCGGAACGCTCACCTTCAGGCGCATGTCCCGGTCGCCGGATTCGGTTTCAGGGATGCCGGAGGGGTACCGGGTGTATTCCAACGTCTCGTCCAGGCAGGAGTAAAAAACTCCGGCAAGCAATGCTGTCAATATGTATGCTTTTACGTGTTTCATCTTTCACTATTATTAGTTTACATACTGCTTTCCACTGTCGCCAGCCTCCAGCCGTTCACCTTGATGGACATCTGCGGGCGTATGTAATGCCCGTCTATCACAAGGTCGATATAGTCGCCCGGCGTGGAAGTGAGCCGGATGGGCGCGCAGTCGAACGTAGCTACGGGAGCATCCTTGATATACACGTTCACTTTCAGATATTCCTCCAGCGAAGAGAAAGCGCCGAACCAGGCGGTTTTCACATTGCCGTCTTTCTCGTCGTAATAGGCCTTCGGGTTCAGTGTGATCGCTTCTCCCGAAGTTATGTTGTTGTAATCTATCTTGTTGAGTGTCCCCATCAGGTGGAAGGTGTAGTCGTCGGCATGGGGTACCACTACGGGGGCGTAGGTGGTATGCCCGCTGACGTCTATATCCGCATCGCCGTCCTGTACGGTCTGGGGAATCATGGTGATGCGCACACGGCACACGGCGCGTACAAAGGGGATGGTGACGTCCCTGCGCTCGATGTGCGTGCCTGCATGAAAGGATGCCTGCCCGTAGAGCAGGTCGTCCACCGGGGTGCAGATACCGCTTCCCGGGGTAATTTCTTTTAAACGGACATAGCCGGTACCCATAGGTGTAACGGCGTCGTCCACATATTCCACACAGTCGTCGTGTGTCCAGGCTACCAGGGTGACGGAGTCCTTGTCTTCCGGTCGTTTCTCGCGGATATAAGGGCGGTCGATGTCGATAGAGGCTCTATCTATCTGTGTTTCCCGATATTTTTCGCCGCTTTCCTTGTAGTAGTAGTTCAGGTGGACGTCAGTCTTGGCTGTTTTATAGAATTGGTTGGTCTGACCGTATATATAACTGAAGTATATATGCAGCCGTCCGGCACAGGCGTCAAGTTCGTCCCTGATGCAGGAGGAGAGCATCAGCAGCATAGCGAGCAGTAGTATCGGGAATAATTTTTTCATTTCGTATCTCGTGATTGTTTTTAAAACCGGGAAGGGAAAACGGGCGGACCGCACCCCTTCCCGGGGTAGAAACTTGCGCCTAATTATGCGAAGCTCAGTTTTTCAGTTTTACAAACATTCATGACCGGATTACATAGGAATGTCGTTCTGAGAGAACTTCCAGTTCTTAACATATACATTGACACTCATCGTGTTCTGGTCTGAATAGATGGCGTCATGGATGCTCTTGGCACCGAGTGACTGGATAGTACCGGTAGATACATAGTACATGTTACGTTCGGTTATCTTGTTGGAAACACCGGCTACGTAGTTGGCAACATCGGCACGGTAGTACAGTTTCTGGCCTTTGAAGTATTCGTAAGCGGCAATATCAGCGAAGTAAGCGGCACGAACCTGAGCACCGGTCTTTCCACCAGTAAGGGAAGTACCGTAGAAAGCTTCACATGTCATATGCTGCGCATCCCCAAGTGACATATCAGGACTGTAATAGAATGCAGGAATGACTTTCTCTCCGTCAATGACGCCATAACCCAAGAGTAAAGAGTCGGTGTCCGCATTGGTGTAGAATCCTTTTTTGCCAGTTGGAATACCATTTCCAAAGTCAGCTTTGGTAGCTTCACTTACTTTGCTTCCTGCTACTTCAGCACCCTTGTTAGCGACTCTCTGCTGCAACAGAACAGCTACATAGAAACGGTCCATCATAGACTGATATTCTCCGAAAGTGGGTGATGTAGTTGCTTCCCATATTGCTTTATCAGCAGTGGATAATGCGGCAACTGCTGCATCATAATCATCTGCTACAGTAAACATTCTGATACCCCAATTCTTTATGGCAACTTTCATTTTAGCGGCGATATCATCAAGATCGCTTGTACTAGCAGAGGCGCTTTTATACTTAAGCGGGTTCTCTGCCAAAATAGGATCTGTTGCAGCCGGGTTTTCTGCTTGCGCTTCTGCCAAAGTAAACACTACAATGTCATCTGCTGTTTCATCCAAGGCTGCATCTACATACTCATCAATCATGTTGCTGTTTGCAAACACGCCTCTGTCAACGTAAGTAGCCTGTGTACAGATTACGGTTACAGAATTGGTATTGTTGCTGTAGTTGGGAGTAACATAGAACATCGGAGATACCAGCTTTCCGTTGGAAGCGGCGTCAATGTAGATAGGTTTATTCTTAGCGCCCGGTGCATCATTCACTTTCCAGCTATAACGGTATTCGGAGATGTTGGTGGCAGGATTGGTGGTGTTGAATCCGGCAGGGATAGTAGTACCTGTTATCCAGTTAGTGATAGGAGCAACAGCCTCGCCGTCGAACACTTTGGAACCGTCAAAAGTCGCGTCACAGAAAGAAGAGTACACTCCATCTGCATTAAATGAGTGGTCGTTGATAGGCCAGTCTTCTACGCAGGTGGTGGCAGGAACATACCAGTCGCCGGTCTGCTCTGTAAACATGCTTGTTTTACGGGCGATACGGGCTACTACGATACCGTCGCCTTTCTGGAATTCGATTTTGTTATAAGCCAAGTCAGCCGGGTCGGTAGAAACAAGTGCCGTAAAGTTTACTTTAGACAACTCACGGTCCAGACCGATAGTAAGGTCGATGTTTCCATTGGAAGGGATCGTCGGAGAAACCGGAATCAATTCACGGCCTGCCATCACAAAACGTCCGTTAGGCTCTTTCTCTTTAGCATCCTTTCCCGTTTCCGGATAATAGGTCAGCTTGTTCAGGTAGTCCTTGCTGATGTTTAATGTATACTCCTTGATCTCCCCTTCGGACTTATCTCCCTGATGTGCCATGGCGGCAGCCTGGGCAAGTGTCAGGTTGGGGTCGTTGGCTATGACGTATACGTAATCTCCTTGACGCACGCCATTAAATTTGGCCACATTTTTAACCAGCCATTCCTTGTCTTTGTCGGAACCTTCGTTTACAGCGTTTTTCAAATCGGCTTTGGCTACTGCCTCGGGGTTGATTCCGCCGACTTCCTGTACCAGGCCGGCGTCACTTCTTGTGATACGGATTACGGTCCAGTCACCGTCTAACGCACGGTCGTGCAACGGATTGGCCTCTTTGGCAAAGATGAAGGCTTCGTAAATCATGCCTTCCGTCCCTAAACCTTTCTGGTCCGGTCCATACGTACGGGTGCCCGGCTTTTGGATGCCTTCGCCGAAGTTAATACTGATGGATTCTACCAGTGCGCCTTTTTCGCCCGGTTTCGGTTCGGGATTCGAAGTGATGTCGTCATCCTGGCTGCAAGCTGCGAATGCGAATGCTGCTAATGCAACCGTAAATAAATGTCTTGTTTTCATTCTTAATAAATTTAATTATATACTAAATTATTGTCCTGCCATCGTTTGATTTTCTGTTTTTTATTCCATTGAAAGCACAGCAGGTAAATGCTTTCATGGAAATAGCAAATGTTGCTTTGTTGTTTTAGTCTTTTCCTTTCTGTCTGTTTCTTGTTTACATTTTTTGTTGTTAGACAAATATTTATCTTTCTCGAATTAATTAAAAACTATATTTATAATATGTCCTTATTCTCCGCCTTATTCTCTAAAAGTGTTACTGGCTTTCAGAGAACAGCAGCAGGCGTTTGCGTTGCGTGTTCAGTTCCCTGAACTTCGCCACGGGGATATATATCGTCATCCCGCAATGCTGACCGATGGCATAACCATACTTAGCGCCGGGCATAAACGCTTCCGTGGCGGCTTTGTACAAGACACTGCTTTCCAGTATACCTGCCAGTTCGTTGATCTCGTCCGGTGTGCCTATCGCCTTGACATATCCTTCCAGGTCGTAGAAGAGGTAGTCCTTCGCCCGGCGGTCGAAATGCTGGATGCCGTCGCGTTCCACCCATTCCCAATGCTCCACATGGCTTTCGGCACGTGCCAGAAGGGATTTCAGCGGGGCAAGCCCGGCGGTGTTGATGACGCTCACCGTAGCCGAACGGTTGTCACCGGAGAGCCGGTTACAGTACTCGTAATACTCACGGGCAAACCCGGCGAGGTCGGGTGTGGCTTTATAGAATTTCTCAAGCATCCCGCCATACAGGGGCGTGAAGCCCGGTGAAAGGATTTCGGCACTGGAGGCAAGGATATATCCGGTCTTGTCTTTGAGTTCGTAAGCCACTTCGGCACCCGCCATCAGGCAGGATTCGAAAACGATGAAGCGGAACTGTCCGTTAGGGATTGCCCGGGCAAAATCTATCAGGTCAAACTCCGTATCGCGGTCGGTCACCACCGAACGGGGCTGGGCGAAGGTGCCGGTCGGCAACCATCCGCTGCTGTGTGAAAAGACAACCAGCCCGTAGTCCGAACCGGGGCAATAACGAACCATGTCATTGAGCACGCGGGTGAACACCTTGAAGGATGCGGAATTTTCGTCTTTATATTCCTCCAGCACTTCTACTGTACCTTTTCCGTCCGTGCCGGTTTTTACCTCCAGCAGGCGCGGCATATATTCTTCACCCCGGTCCTGATAGACGAGCAGGTGGCTGTTGCCGCCGACGTTCCAGGCTTCCGCCAGGGCGTCAATCTTTTCCTGCGTTTCATCGCCCAGACTGTTATCACCCGCCATATAGAAGAGGATGGTGCGGTTAGGGGGCACCGGGACATGGTCCGCCTCTTCTTTCCAGCAGGATGATAACAGCAGGGGAATAATCAGAAATATTGAGATGATTCTAATTTTCATATATTGTCCTTTATTGCTTTTTTTCATTTTTCATTTCTCCGTCCTTTTCAAATACCCGATGCGGCACGAGGCGCAGCGCAGTTTCGGAAAGAACTCTTTGAGCATATGTGCCCAGGGCTTGCCGCCCGAGAGTGCTTTGAGCTTGTTCTCGCGTCCCTGGAATATGTCCACGTTGTCGATGATGTCGAGCACCTTGTCCTTGTCTTCCATGTCGGAAGCGCGGACAAGTCCCGCCAAACGGTCCCAGTCTTCGGCTATCCATTCGGTGCGTATCTCCACCAGCGTGGAGTTGTATTTCGTTTCGAGGAAACTCTTCAAGGCTTGCGCACGGCGTTTGGCAATGCGGTCGTTGGATTCATAGCCGCCTTCGGGCGAAGAATAGCCGGTGACGGTGATGCCCATCACGGTATTGCCGCCGCCCGAGCGCAGGGAGTCTAGCTCGCTGACAAAGGCGTGCCATGCTTCCCGGTTCAATTCGTGTTCGGGCAGTATCTTCATGCCGCCCACCGGAAAATAGATGTCGGCACGGTAGCCGGCATGTTCAGTCACGATCTCTTTCTTTTTTTCTACGACCACCGGCGGGGTTTGCACATACACCGGACGGTTTACCTGTTTTTCAATCCGCAGGGTGTCGTGTATAAATATAGTGTCCACTTTCACGATGGTTACCGGAGGGATTTTCGCGGACTCCACACGGAAAGGAACCAGGCGGGCGTCGGCGTTGAAGCTCTCGTTGTGCAGGATGATTTCGGCTTCGTCCATCCACGGTTGGTAAGGGATGGTGGCTGTTGTATAGTTGACGCGGGGCAACGGGTGGTCGCCTTCGCGCAAAACGACATAAGGAGGGAGTTTTTCAATCCGGTTGTCCACTCTGCCCAGTGCCTTGCGGCGGCGGTACATCAGGTCGCTCTGCGGACCGTTGAGCATGACGGGCGCCAGCATCAGGGAGTCGGAACCACGACGCAGCCACGGGTAAAGGTAGACGGTGCAGTCTGGCGCAAGGCGGACCTCGCCCAGGTCGATATTCATGTCCAGTACCATACGGGAGTCCTGACGCTCGAAGCGGTAAAGCAACAGGCGGATAAGCTGGGTAGGATTGTCTTTGGCTTGCAAAGACATCCACACCGGCTCTAAGAACATATATAGTAATAATGTAAAGTACAGACGTTTCATTGTGCTACTTTTTATATTTTACCTCATTTATTTAAGCAGATAGATGATGCTCACGGCTATTTTTGTCGGCCCGAAATAACTGCTCCGGTAATGGTCGATACGTTCGCCGCAGGTGACACAGTAATATTTGTTATAGTCCAGACTGAGATACCCCAGACCGATTTCGGCACCGATATTCAAACGGTTGCTCACAATCCACTGGTAACCGTAGGAGAAGCCGCCGCCGTAGAGGTTGCCTTCGTAGCGGTAGTCTTTCATGGAACCGAAAGGGAGGTTACCGAAATTATAGGTCCCCGCCATTCCGTGGACGCCGAAGTAATGGCCTTTGAAGGTCTCGCTCAGCCAGTAACGGAACTCCGGCTGTACGAGCCAGTGCTTCATCTTACGGTTGTCCTTGAAAGTAAATGGATTGTAATTGCCGTTGATGGCGACACTCAGGTTCTTGTGGAAGCCGAATTCAAATCCCACATTAGGTGTACCGGTCAGCCAGTACAAGCCGTTCGTACTCACTGCCCACTGCTGCGCATCAACCTTCGTAGCATAAATTAATATGGCAAGCAACGCAACAAGGCGTATAAGTAGCTTCTTTTTCATTTCTATATTTGTTTGTCCGAGCAGCAAAAAGGTGTAAATTCAAACAATCCCCTTTGCATACACTGTCTATTTGTTCCAACCAGCATGAATGTACTCTTTCTTATTATAAAAGGGTACTTTGTAAAAGCACAAGGCAAGAAGTTGATTATTAGTCGTTTAAAAAGAGAGAATGGATAAAAATGTTTCTGCATTCGGTTCCGGTTGAAACAATTATTAAAAGTGAATTCGCAAGCGTCTCATAAACAGAATGTTAATCCGACTAATTGCAGAAACAAATGCAGAAACATTGTTTTTAACCGGGATTCAAATGATAGTAAACAGGAAAGATAGTAAACTTATAAATAAAGACTGGAATGAGAAAAGTATTGGATATCAACTCTTTAAAACATTGGACGCTACCTGCCGATGATGGCTGAGACAAACTTCCTCTTGCTGTAAAGTAAGGGAGTGCAGAAACATATCAGGCTGAAAGCAGAATCCGGAAGTACGGAAGATTATCTGTACACTTGTGGAAATTGTGAAAAACCTGTGGAAAAGGAAATGCCGGAATTGGAAATGGAAATTGCCGGTACGGGGAAGTCATGCTTAAAAATCCATAAAATAGATAGAAAAAAAACATTCAAATGCAATTAAAAAATATATATATTACAATATTTTTTCTGATTTATTTGGATTTATGGCTTATGCTACATATCTTTGCAGAATCATTTCCTTATATCAGGAAGTTAGCCTTAATAATAGAAGAATAAAAAATGATAGGGAAAAGACTTTTAAGTACCCTTTTATAATAAGAAAGAGGATAAATTATTATTGAGTTCAAATCAGTATATATCTTTACTGAATATGCTTCTACGGCTACAATTTCCAACTGTTTATTACCGCCCTGTTTGCCTTGTCGATAACCTGGTGGCTTAGCCCGGCTAAGTAAATCCGTGTGGTTTTCTCGGAGCCATGCCCCATACCTTCGCTGATAACCGACATGGCAATGCCGCTTTCATGCGCCAGCGTAGCCCATGTATGCCGGGCTACATAGAAAGTAAGCGGGAAATTGAATTCAAGCAGGTCACCAATCTCCCGGATGCGCTTGTTCAGGCGGCGCTGGATATACCGGTAGCCTTTATAGCTGTCGTCATCGCGCAGCATAGGCAACAGGTATCGGGAGTTTGCATCATTATATTTACGCAGCAGCTCTTTCAAGGGGGCTTCAATCCTGATCTGCAACCACTGCCCCGTCTTGCGCCGCCGGTAGACAAGCATATTGCCGTGTATATTCTCCTTTTGCAGATAACACATATCCACAAAAGCCATACCACGCGTATAAAGGCTGAACATGAAGAGGTCGCGCGAAAGTTCCAGATGCCTGTGCCTGCCTTTGAGGTCAGCTCCGGCTATCCGGTTGATTTCCTTTTTGGTGATGGCACGCTTGGGTGTCTTGCTGCCTTTTAGCTTAATCCGGCGGAACGGGTTGTGCGCGGAGCGGACATACCCCTCATCATAGGCCTTGTTATAAATGGCACGCAACTGTTTGACATAGAAGGCGGCCGTATTGGGGCTGTTGCCCTGACGGGCCCGGCTATCTATAAATGACTCGATCATCTTTGAGGTTATGTCGTCCGTAGACAAGTCGCGACTTCCCTGATAATGTTCAAAAGCATTTACAGCACTGCGATAATTAGCCGCCGTGCCGTCCTTTCCTAAAGAAATTAACTCGTTAATTCTGTATGCTGCATAAGTAAAGAAGCAGCCCATGTCATTCCGGTTTTTGAACGCTTGGACAAGGTCCGGCGTAGTATATTCGCCACGGCTTTCCAGCGAATCCCGGATACTTCCCAGCTCCTCCTTTATATAATTCAGATATTCATTGACCTCCCGGATATAAGAAATCCTCTCTTTACCACGTTTTTTGGACATAGCCGTTTCCGAACAAATCTCAAATTCTTCAGGGCGCAGGCGGTAAGGTGTATAAACCTCGCGTTTCACCCGTTCATGGATGACCCGAATGACAAGCGGGTACATGCCGTCACTGCCTAACCGCGAACAGTTAAGCCTTGCTTTGATTGTTGTCATCTTCTTCTTTTGTTTAAAAGTTAATATTCTTTTTTTCTCAAAAGTATAACAACAATCGGCATTCCTTTGTCTTACCCCACTTTGGTACATCACCTGCCTTTTGTTAATTTTGATTTTTATTCGGCAAAATTATCCATACGTTTCCATGCCACGAATTTTACCGGCAAAAAAATACGGCTGCAAAAGGCTGCATTTTTCCCCTTTTGACGTAGGCTGCAAAAGGCTGCATACTTTAAACGACTGAAAATCAACATAGGCTGCAAAAGGCTGCATGTCGCATTCATTGCCACTCCCGGCATCCGCACGGAGCGCGTACCTAAAAAATGTCTCCATTACATCATATTTATCAACCGGTTTTCCCTGTTCCAAAAGAAGACCCTGGTATATAATGAGAGCGCAGGAACAAGTGAAATGTTACCGCTTTGAGGCTCTCGACTGCCCATACAAGATAACAAACACTTTCCCCGCGCCCATGGAGTATATATGGTTGATATATACAACAAAGACACCGGCGTCCAGAGTTTATTAACCCTTGTATTGAAATTGTCGAGATTTCAAAGCGGGATAATTACACTTACGCTCAGTAACCAAAAAAACAGCGTGAAAACAACGCATTGCTATCACGCTGTAAAAATAGAGATAAATATCCGGATTTGCAAAGAAACAGGGCGATTACCAAACAGCGGTTTTTCGCATTACTTTAATTATAGTTACATTACGTATAAAGACCGGGAATTTGCAAAAGCAATCCACGCTAACATAATTTACATAAATAGTAATAAATTAATTAACCCTATTTTTATACTATATATTAAACTAACCGAAACATTATAAAGCACATATTCTGATTATCTATTTTTACTATTTTATTTTAAATCAGAAAATTTTATTAATAATGAATTTATTCAACATTATCGAGTGCTATAGAAAAAACTTTCCCAACGGTTACAAGCATTTATTTTCAAAATTGCAGGAAGCAAAATCTCCGGAAGAGAAGGCACGGATTTATGTCAATATCTGCACGATGGGTTTCTTCTTCATAGGGTTGATTTACGACATGGCGAGCTATATGTTTCTTGAATCCTACTTTCCGGCAGCGGTGAACATGGTATCTCTACTGATCTTTGCCGCTTCGGCGTATTCATATCAACAAGGGAAACTCACTACGTACGGCATGCTTGCCCTGTTATTGTTCACCGTCCAGCTGAATGTTTCCATTTCTATATTCTACCATTTCACCATAGAGGAGCAGAAACGCGACTTTACCCTGTACCACGACCTGTTTATCGGATTTCTGGCTTGCATACTCGCCGCGCTGACACTTGAAAAGAAATATGTGCATCTTCTCTATACCCTTCCATTGTCCTCGCTGGCTTCGGCCCTGGCCGTCACTTCGCCGGTTTCGCTATTGGAGAACTTTCCCAGCCTGTGCCTGGCATACATATCCCCACCGGTGTTTGTAGCGCACATACGTATGTATTTATGGGATGCCTTCAGGCAAAGAGAGCGTCTTATGAAAGAAAGGCAGGCGCTTTACCGTTTCATGGGGATGAATGAACAACAATGGAACCTGATGATAGAAGTGATACAGGCACCCCGGGGGCCGCGTGAACAGACGGAACAGTTGTTTAAAATGATGCAGGAAGCCATCAGCAACCAATTGGTGATAAGGGCTAAACGGTTACTGGTCAGCGAAGAGTTATTAGGAGAGGTGAATGAGAAAAAGGAATTGTGCCTGACAGCGAACGAAGTTCATCTATGCTGCCTGATACTGGAAGACAAAACGGTCACGGAAATCAGCCATATACTATACATCAATGAATCCAGCGTCAGGGCGAACCGCTCGCGTATCCGCAAGAAACTGGGACTCAAAAAGAGCGATAACCTGAAGGCGCATCTGGGAAAACTGGTGGCGGAGGTGAAGAATGGTTCTTGATTTCTCAGGAAATAAAGGTGGGGTTATAAAAAGTTTATCTATATTTGCAGCCGATAGGAGCAAATGGCAGACGCTTTTGTTTTAAAGCGGACTATCATGATGCAGATATTTTCCAAACGACACGCTTTCCGCTTCCGGGAGGGCAAAGACAGGTTTCTCGTTTCCGGGACACTCTTTTTACTGTTACTTTTATTCAATCCTTATCATTCACAGGCACAACGTGTGGCTGTGAGAACCAACCTCGTGCAATGGGGCGTCGCTTCACCGAACCTGGGACTGGAATTTGCGTTGGGCGAAAGGTTCACCCTGGAGTGTACCGCCGGAGCAAGTCCCGTTCGCCTGAGAGATACGTGGTATTTCAAGCACCTGCACTTACAGCCCGAACTCAAATATTGGTTCGGGACACTGATGGCGGGCCATTATATCGGCGCCACCGCCTTTTTCTCCACTTTCGACCTGGGCATGGGAAAGCGTGCCGCGTTCGGCGATGCTTATGCTTTCGGAGCGACATACGGTTACCAATGGATTCTTTCAAGAAGATGGAACATAGAACTGGCTGCCGGCCTGGGAGCCATCCGCCACCGCACGGTACGCTATGTGCCCGGCACCGCCCACGGCGAGCCCAACCAGTCGGGCTGGTCTATAGCTCCCGTCAAACTGGGGGTCTCCTTTGTATATATACTCAAATAATCAATTAAAATAACTACGATGAAACTGATACGGAAAATACTATGGGTTGTGGTATGTCTATTCGCCACTCTGCCCTCATTCTGCCAGAATCCCAAGATGGAGATTACCGGAACGGTGATGGATGATGACGGGCAGCCCGCCATGTCCATCGTGATAAGGGACAAGACGGAGAACGGAGAGGTATACGGAATTACGGACTATGACGGTAATTTCAAGATTAAGGCGGACCCTACCACCAGTCTTCACCTTTCGGGGTTGACGTATGCGCCGAAAGTGGTGAAGCTCAAAGGGAAGCAGCATATCAATGTGGTGATGTCCTTCGACACGCAACAACTGGACGAAGTGGTGGTGGTGGCCAAAAGGATCACGAACAAGCTGGCGCCGGAACCTACCGACATAGAGATTATAGGCAACCAGTATATTATCCACCCGAAAGTGAAGATTCCCAAGGAGATGTTCAAGCCCAACAGCCGGGTGATCGTTCAGCCGATGCTGGTAAACATGACGCGGAACACGCAAAAGCTGTTCCGCCCGGCAGTGGTGACGGGAAAGGAATATGCCATCACGCTGGAACGCATGATGGAGTTCGACCTCTCGCAGGACCCGCTGCACCCGTACTACGAGAAGAGCAAACGGGTGGACGGCAACGAGGTGATAGCCTATGTAGACTCGTTGTATCTGGACGACCCGGATGACGAGTGCCGTTGCGACATCTTCATGTATCTGGTGAATTACCGGAAAACGACTTATCAGGACACGGTGGTGATTGCCAAAGGGACGATCAACCCGATGCGGTTCTTCGATTTCAACATCGGGGCAAAGAAGATAACGGACGAGAAATATGTTCCCCGCCCGAAAAAGCAATTGCGCGGGGACAAGGGACAGGTGAACCTGACATTCCTTATCAATACTGCCAAGATAGACGATTCGGACCCGAACAATGCCAGGGAACTGGATATAATGCGGGACAGGCTCTCTCATGTGGACAATGACCCGAACGCCGAGTTCATGGCATTCAGCGTTACGGCTATTTCCTCACCGGAAGGCCCTTACCAGAGTAACCTGAAACTGGCATGGAAACGTGTGGCTACGGCTAAAGAGACGATCCTGAAATTCCTGAACCCGGGAACGGTGATGGCCATGAGGGACAGCATCAGCATGGACGCACGGGTGGATACCTGGGAAAGCGTTGCCGCGCTGATGGAGAAGGACTCGGTTTCCGCCGATGGCGTGCGGGAAGCCATAGAGCATTATCCGAACAATATGGAAGCCCAGTACCGGCAGATACTGCGCTTGCCGAATTACCGAAGCGTGATTTTCAGCAATTATCTGAGCAGGCTCCGACGGGTGGAATACAGTTTCAGCTACTCGGTGATGAGATTGCTGAACGATGAGGAAATACGGCAGATGTATGAGAAGAATTACAAAGACCTTGTGCAGTATGAGTTCTGGCGGATGTACGTCAATGCCAAGACCGACGAGCAGCGGGAGAAACTCTGCCGGCAGGCGCTGGAGGTTTATCCGAAGTTCATGCTGATGGCCAACGAGCTGGCGGTGATACTGATTGAGCGGAAGGAACCGGACGTGGCTCTGCTGGAACCGTTCATCACTGACAAAGCGCCCCAGGAACTGCTTTGCAACCAGATTATCGCTCTACTGGGCGAAAAGGACTATGTACGTGCGGACTCGGTAGCTTCGATGCTAATGGACAGCCCGGTGACGGCGGATGTGAAGGCACTTGCCGGAGCGTACAACGGAAACTTCCAGGCGGCATACGACCACTTCGCCTCCCGCGGGGGTACGAACGAGGTGGTGCTGCTGCTTGCGCTGAAACGGAATGAAGAGGCTTTTGACAAGACGGATGAGCTGCCGGACGAAGCACTGACTTACTATCTGCGTGCGGTAGCGGCCAACAGGCTGGATAAGATTACGGATGCCTTTGCCAATCTGAAGAAGGCGTTTGCGGCAGATCCAAAACTGAAGGATGTGGCGCGGATAGACGGTGACGTGACAGACATGCTGCAACAACTGGAGGATGAAGAAAAGGAGAAGGCGGAACAGGCTAAACTGGCAAAGGAGAAAAATAACAAAGAGCCCGAACCGGAGCCGGAGTCCGTGGAAAGCAACGAGGCTGCTCCGGTAGAAGAGGTGACGGATTCTTCCCTGTCGATAGGAATCACTTCTACCCAAATAGGCGATAAGCCGAAGAAAGAGAAAGTGAAGAAACCGAAGAAGGCGAAGAAGGTAAAGAAAGAAAAGACGAAAAAGGAGAAGCCGGGAAAAGGGGAAGAACTGCCGGACAGTCCGGTAACCGGGACAGATAGCAAACGCATGGAGTTGAAAGCGATTACAGACTCTACCGGTGTCTTCACTCCGGTTGCCGTGACTGACACGGTTGCCACCGAAGCGCCCGCAATCAGCCGGGCGGAAAGGAAACGGAAGATGGGGAACGCCAAGGAAAAAAATAACGAAAAGAAAAAGGAAAACGATGGAAGCAAAACCGAATAAGACAAGTATCGGCCGGATAGCCGTTCTGCTTTTGATGTGCCTGCCTGTGGGCATGATGGCGCAGGAACAGAAAAAAGACACGATTCAACGGAAAGAAAACATCAAGGCATCCGAATATATGATACCCAAGCGCCGGGGAGCGGACAAGTTCCTATCGAAGAAGGGAACGGAACACCTGTTCTTCTCCGCAGGAGCCGGCATGACGCGGCTGTTTGACATGGGCAGCGGTTTTGCGGCTCACGGGCCTAAGGCTTCACTGTACGTGGGAAACTGGATGACACCCGTCATCGGTTTCCGTGCCGGAGTGGATTACAGCATGTGGAGAGGAAATACGGCCACCAACCTGATCGGGGGAAGTGTGGACTATCTGATTAATATCAGCGCATTTGCGGCACGGTATAATCCGAGGCGTGTGTTCGAGGTGATAGCCATCGGAGGTATCAGCTATCAGGCGACTATGAAAACAGGCATGGAAACGATACATTCCTACGGGCTGCACGGCGGCCTGCAAGGGAAATTCAACGTGTCACCGGCATTCAACCTTTTCATCGAGCCGCAACTGGGATTGTATCCCGACCGGGTGGATAACCACTTTTCATGGAGACGCTATGACGTGACTGCTTCCATGATGCTGGGTATCACCTACAAACCTTCGGGATTCAGCCAGTCGCGAATGCTACACAACGGCTTTGCTTCGATTGCGGCAGGAACCGGAAATACGGGGAACGTGCTGGTGAATACGGAATTTGCGCTGGGAAAATGGTTCGGGAAGTCGCAGATAAACGGCATACGGATTTCGGCAGGTAGCAGCACGGCATTTCTGGATAACGACGACGGCGGAGCAAACCGGGATTTCAATGTGAACCTGTGTGCGGATTATCTCTGCAACCTGACCACGTTATTCTCCGACCGCAAGAGCCGGGTGTTCGACTTATTGTTCATTGGAGGTATCGGGAGTTACTTTCCCGGTGCGGAAGCCAACACCCCCATCGTGCTGAACGGACGTTTCGGATTTCAAGGACAAATGCGGCTGTCCGAGCACATGGGCGTATGGGTGGAACCGAGAATCAACCTCTTCAAGGACAAAAGCTACCGGGCGGACTTGCAGGAGCCCATACGGGGAACGATAGGCGTAATGATAGGAACGAGCTATAAATTTTAATGAGAAAATGAGGAAAACAAAAGTAAGTATCTTGAAAAGGGAGATTATTGCAAGAGTCTGCAAAAGAACGAAGTGCAAGAGAAAGGTATGAAAATGTTGCATGAGGATGTCGGGCGAAATATAGTAGAACGGCTCTGTACCCGCTCAGAAGATAGTTGTGGCACTACCGGGAGGACGGTTTACCAACACGGAGATTGATGAATGCTTACTAGCAAAGATACGAAATCAATAAGGCAAAGCGTGGTTTTCATACGACCTCCTTCCCATTCTACTTATTGTTCCTAAGGATTCTATTGCGAAATCTATACGCCTGATGCGTCAGATATATCAATAGCATGGTACAATAAAGACATTTTGGCATTATCTTTTATTTTTTAACTGTAAAATTGTCAGGTACAGGCTATTGGCAAATCTTTTGCGCCCATTCAAGTGTTATTGAAAATGAAAAATAGAAAGGAGATATAAGATATGAACTTTAACAACTTTACCATTAAATCGCAAGAGGCGGTGCAAGAAGCGCTGAACCTGGCCAAGAGCCGTGGACAGCAGGCTATCGAGCCGGTTCATGTTATGCAGGGAGTGATGAAGGTGGGCGAAAACGTCACTAACTTCATTTTCCAGAAACTGGGCATGAACGGACAGCAGATCGCACTCGTCCTTGACAAACAAACTGACTCATTACCCAAAGTTTCGGGTGGAGAGCCTTACCTGAGTCGTGAAACGAACGAAGTGTTCCAGAAGGCTACCCAGTATTCCAAAGAGATGGGTGACGAATTTGTTTCACTGGAACATTTGCTGTTGGCATTGCTGACTGTAAAAAGCACAGTTGCCACCATCCTGAAAGATGCGGGAATGACGGAGCACGAGCTCCGAGGAGCCATCACAGAACTGCGCAAAGGAGAAAAAGTTACTTCACAATCCAGTGAAGATACTTATCAGTCACTGGAAAAGTATGCCATCAACCTGAATGAAGCTGCCCGAAGCGGAAAGCTCGACCCGGTTATCGGCCGTGATGAAGAAATCCGTCGTGTATTGCAAATCCTGAGTCGCCGTACCAAAAACAATCCTATATTAATAGGTGAACCGGGTACCGGTAAGACTGCCATTGTAGAAGGACTTGCCCATCGTATCCTGCGTGGTGACGTGCCGGAGAATCTGAAGAACAAGCAAGTTTACTCATTGGATATGGGTGCGCTGGTTGCCGGAGCAAAGTATAAAGGCGAATTTGAAGAACGTCTGAAAGCTGTTATCAATGAGGTGAAGAAATCAGAAGGAGATATCATTCTCTTCATTGATGAAATTCACACGCTGGTTGGTGCCGGAAAGGGTGAAGGTGCCATGGATGCTGCCAATATTCTGAAACCTGCATTAGCGCGTGGTGAGTTAAGAAGCATCGGTGCAACAACTCTTGACGAGTATCAGAAATACTTCGAAAAAGACAAGGCATTGGAGCGCCGTTTCCAGATTGTATACGTGAACGAACCAGATACATTGAGTACCATCTCTATCCTGCGTGGATTGAAGGAGCGTTACGAGAATCATCATCATGTACGGATCAAAGATGACGCCATCATAGCTGCCGTAGAGTTGAGCAACCGCTATATTACAGATCGTTTCTTGCCGGATAAGGCCATCGACCTGATGGATGAAGCCGCTGCCAAGTTACGTATGGAAGTAGACTCCGTACCGGAGGAACTGGATGAAATTTCACGTAAGATCAAACAACTGGAGATTGAGCGCGAAGCCATCAAACGCGAAAACGATAAACCGAAGTTGGAACAAATCGGTAAGGAACTTGCCGAACTGAAAGAACAGGAAAAATCGTACAAAGCCAAATGGCAAAGTGAAAAGACATTAGTCAACAGAATCCAGCAGAATAAGGTTGAAATAGAAAACCTTAAATTCGAAGCTGACAAAGCTGAACGTGAGGGAGATTACGGTAAAGTTGCCGAAATCCGTTATGGTAAGTTGCAGGCTTTGAATCAGGAAATTGAAGAGACTCAAAAAGAGCTTCATGCCATGCAGGGCGACAAAGCCATGATTAAGGAAGAAGTAGATGCCGAAGACATTGCAGATGTAGTATCCCGTTGGACAGGCATCCCCGTCAGCAAGATGCTGCAAAGCGAAAAGGATAAACTGTTGCATCTGGAAGATGAACTTCACCAGCGTGTCATCGGACAAGATGAAGCCATTGAAGCTGTTGCCGATGCCGTACGCCGTAGTCGTGCAGGTCTGCAAGATCCGAAACGTCCGATCGGTTCGTTTATCTTCCTCGGTACCACCGGTGTGGGTAAAACGGAACTTGCCAAGGCACTCGCTGAATTCCTCTTTGATGATGAAAGCATGATGACACGTATCGACATGAGTGAATATCAGGAAAAGCATAGTGTGTCACGCTTGGTTGGAGCACCTCCGGGATATGTAGGCTATGATGAAGGCGGACAATTGACTGAAGCTATTCGCCGCAAACCATACTCAGTCGTACTATTCGACGAAATAGAAAAGGCGCATCCGGATGTATTCAACATCTTGCTGCAAGTATTGGATGACGGACGATTGACAGACAATAAGGGACGTGTGGTAAACTTCAAAAATACCATCATCATCATGACGTCCAACATGGGAAGTGCTTACATTCAGAGTCAAATGGAGAAGTTGAACGGTACTAACAAAGAACAAGTGATTGAAGAAACGAAGAAGGAAGTGATGAATATGTTGAAAAAGACAATTCGCCCGGAATTCCTAAACCGTATTGATGAGACAATCATGTTCCTGCCCTTGAATGAAAGCGAAATCAAGCAGATTGTAGTACTCCAGATAAAAGGAGTACAAAAGATGCTGGCACAGAATGGCGTGGAACTGGTGTTGACGGATGGAGCTATAGAGTTCTTAACGAAGGTCGGATATGATCCGGAATTTGGCGCCCGCCCTGTGAAACGAGCCATCCAACATTATTTACTGAACGACTTGTCGAAGAAACTACTCGCTCAGGAAGTAGACCGGAGCAAACCAATTATAGTAGATGTCGGTAGTGAAGGACTGGAGTTCAGAAACTAAAATATCTACGAATAAAAAAGGCTGTCTTGCCGCCAAAAGCAAGATAGCCTTTTTCTTATTCTATAACGAGCTGCTTAACAACCGGTACGGATAATGCATGCGTCACAACCAACACATACTCTCCTGCACATGGCAAATCAAACGAAGCCCTCTCTTCCCTCGCCTGTTTTACCTCAATCACCTTCCCCCGGATATGATATAAACACAGCGTAGCGTTCGGCAACACTCCATCCACATATATCTTACCAGCGGCTTTATCCACCTGTACTGTTACGCTCTTATGCTCTTCCATCTTATTAATGCCAGCCTCATGTCCCCCTTAAAGGCAGTAAATTCATATAAAAAAGCGTGGGAACTGCTGTTATTACTGTACCTGGGGCTCTGGACTGCCACTATTCAAATAATATACAACAGCCCACGCCCCGTACTATACATTTGAATATGCATATACAACAGAGCATGAGCGTTTGTTGTCTATCATCCTTGAATAGCATGAAATTGTCCAGATTTCAAGTACAAGATAATATTAAACGCTTTTATCCATAATCATCCTTCAATCTTTGTGAGAGGGGCCACCGCCCGCTCTGCATTTCAGGATGGCAACAAAGGTATAAAAAAAGTAATCAAAATTAAAGATACTACATAAAAAAAAGCGGATTATCCGGGAATGCTCCCCAATAATCCGCCTTTTCCGTTAAAAGAATAGTTTATTTTTAATTTATTCTTCCGTCTTCTCTTCTTCTGTAGTTTCAGCTTCCACAGTATCTTCAAAATCAGTCATTCCACAAGCGACCAAGAGATTATACCAGGATATAAGTTTCTTTATATCAGCCAGATATACACGGTCTCGATCAAAATCCGGCAGAACTTCACCCAGATAAGAACGAAGCTCATCAGCAGTAGCTTTCTTTAAATCCATTACTACAGCAGCACCGTTTTCTTTCTTTTTTATAGCAGTCAACACATCTCTCAAAGGTACGTCGTCCGTATCCGTATACATGGCAATATCACCCAAAGAGATTATTTTCTCGTTACCATAAGCGGGGAAGCGTTTCTTGTCCGTGAGAGACTCTACGATCAACATATTTCTACCTTGTGAAATGAGTTTATACAATCCCGGTTTACCGGAAATAGACAAAATAGTCTTCAACATAGTATGTTCTATTTTTTATTAATAATATTTTATTTTTTCGGTGGGCAAAGATAGTGCAAACCGAGAGTAAAAGCAAATTTATTTGTTTTTACCAAGGTGCAGCCTATTTTCGCTTAAGCAAAGGTAAGCAATATTTTTAGATAGAGAAGTTATTACCTCTAAAACCTGCGGAATTAATGGAGTTTCACCGTCGTTTACAATTACAAAATCAGCCCGGGTACGCTTCTCTTCATCACTCATCTGGCTACGAACACGACGTTCTATCAATTCCCGAGGAGCGGTGTCACGCTGCATAGCACGCATGATGCGAACTTCTTCGGGTGCATAAACCAGAACCACAGCATCTACCTCACCTGCAAATCCTGCTTCAATCAGAATTGCAGACTCCATGCCTACTACCGGATAGGTAGTATGATGCTTTACCCACTGACGGAAATCGTCCCGTACCCGCGGATGGATAATACTGTTTACTGTACGGATATGCTCAGGATCTCCAAAAATATAGGAAGCAAGCAAAGGTTTGTTTAGTTCATCACCGGCATACACCTCTTCACCCAGCAAAGCAATCAATTCACGACGGATCAAAACATCCGAATTCGTCAACCGCTTCGACTCAATATCTGAGATATAAACAGGAATCCCCATTACTTCCAGCAGATGGGAAACAACACTTTTTCCACTACCAATGCCACCGGTTATTCCTATTTTAATCGCCATATTCGGAGGTTACTTGTTCTATAAGAAAATCGACCTGTTCCGGATTGATACGTATCTGATTGACTCCTTTGGGTACTGACTTCAGTTTTACTGTGTACTTCTTATCCGAACCTAACTTCAAGAGTTCTTCATAAGAAACATTAATATGGAAATCATTTTCCGTTATCTTATTGAAACGGCTTAAACCCACCTGGAAGGTAACACTAACTTTTGAAGGGAATGCACGCAGCACTTTGCCTGCCGGAAAATTAACTCCCCGCAAAGGGACTTCCACAGTTTTCTCAGTATAAATATCTACCGGAAAAACCATTTCTACCGAAGCGGGCACAAACTTAATTCCCCTTGGAGCCAACAGAGAAACTTGTTGCCTCAATGTATCGGAAATATCCTCGAATTTCACTTTCTGCGTATATGCAACAGTCATAGTATCCAATGCTCCCGCCGGTGCATAAGCCAACACAGAATCAGGCTTGCAAACGGTATCGGATATATAATACTGCCGGCCTGCACTCACCGTGCCCTGAAACTTTACCGGAACTAGCTTGGATGCGCCTGTAGAATAAATATACTCTAAAGTATCAGGTTTTACAGAAAGCAGTTTTGTAGATACATTCAACTGGTTAAGCAACCTCTTCTCAAACTGTGAAGAGTAGATACGTACATGGTCATCAGTCCCTTTATAATCAGAAAAATCCAGAGTGATAGGAAAAAAGCTCTTTCCAAGCATGTAATTAAGCAATACCGTGCCCTTGTCTTTCACCCGGATATGCAGTTCAGAAGGAGGTTCGGAGGTTATAACCACATTATTGGGCACTCCTTTCAGACGTACCGGAATGGAGAATTCCGTTTCATAATCGTTGTTCAGCGTCTGAAGCAGCCAGAAACCACTGGCTATAAAAAAGAAGAATAAAAAAATTAAGAACTCTCTGCTCTTATCACTGAGCAGAAAGTCCTTAACTTTTCTCGCTGTTTTTAAATATATGCGTTTTATGTTCCTACGATCGATCATAGGCTCACCTATTCAAAATTATTTAGCAGCCTGATTGCTGTTAGCATCAGCAGCCGCTGCGAATATAGAGTTTTTATCTATTCTAATCTTAACGTTAGAAGCGATTTCAAGTACTATATCATTGTCATTAATTTCTTTAATCACACCATGAATACCACCGGCAGTAATCACCTTTTGGTTTACTTGAAGTGACTTACGGAAGTTTGCAATTTCTTTCTGCTTTTTGTTTTGCGGACGAATCATGAAAAAATACATGATAGCAAACATAGCAATCAGAAGAATCCACATCATGCTACCACCACCAGGGGCTGCGGCAGGAGCTTGCAAGAATACGGTCATTAAATTCATAAAATATTCGTTTTTAGTTTTTAATACTCAACAAAGGTATCAGTTTTTCGCTAACTTACCTTCTTTTTTTAATTGATTAACTATTCCGTCTAATGTACCGTTTACGAAACTTCCACTCTTTAGCGTACTATAGACTTTAGCGATCTCAACATACTCATTTAACGAAACACTTACCGGAATGTTCGGAAAACTTAAAATTTCCGCCAATGCACATTGCATTATTATCACATCCATAAAGGCCACACGATCCAAATCCCAGTTGCGTGTATTTTCACTGATCAGGTGACGGTAATAGTCACAGTTCAGTATAGCACGACGGAACAAGCGACGGGCAAACTCCTGGTCTTCTTCGTCCTTGAACTCAGGCAGTAAAGTCTGGTTCGCTCCATTTTTCTCTTCAAAACGTTTGATTGTCTTCAGCACGAAGGTATCTACTATCTCTTTATCATCATTCCAGTAAAGACTCTGGTCTTCTAACAAAGTATCCAACTCTTCGTTATTAAAAATAAATGTTTTATAGAGCTTCCTCCATAGTTCACGGTCAACTTCATAAGATTTATCAGACGAAGCCATATATTCCTTATATATATCAGAAACTATAATCTTGTCATACAAACCCTTGATAAAGTCTTCGTCATTTGTCCACGAACGTTTCTGGTTGGCAGCAAACTCCAACAACTGTTTATTCACTTCCAATTGTGAAACGAACTTGTTTTCCACGAATTTCATGTTGGGATACAACTCCTCTGCGGTCGGAGCTAACTTGGCCTTTGCCACATCAATTCGTTTTTGTGCGTAAGTCGTCAGAGCCACCATCAGCATCAGCAAATAATTATAAAGGTCATACGCTTTTGAAAGACTAAAGAATAATTCTTTCTCCGCTGAGTCTAAATTTTTACTGCCATTCTGATAATAAGCATATACAATCTGTATAATCTTAAGACGAATAAGAACTCTGTTAATCATAAATCTAATTAATCAATACTGTTTTAACGAAATGCAAAAGTAGACATTTTTAATGAGTTTACGCAAATAAATCACATTTTTTAATGCAGATATTCATTATCCGGGCTTTTTCTTTTGACAGTTTAAAAAAAATCGTCATTTTTGAAGCCAATAACAACAAGAAACCTAAAATATGGAAGACTTAAAGAAGAAAAACGGAGCGGACATGAATGATAAGGAGATCGTATTCTCCAAATCCATTAAAGCAGGTAAACGAATCTACTATCTGGATGTAAAGAAGAACAGAAAAGATGAAATGTTTCTGGCCATTACCGAAAGTAAAAAGGTGGTAACCGGCGAAGGTGAGGATATGCAGGTAAGTTTTGAGAAACACAAGATTTTCTTATATAGAGAAGATTTTGAGAAATTCATGAACGGTCTGAACGAAGCGATTGATTTCATTAACCGGAAAGAGATGTTGGAAGTTATAAGCGATATGAATGCAGAAGCAGATGAAAATGCAGAGGCAGAGTTGGATGCTATAGCTGAAATGAATGATAAAGGAATGGAATTGGACGGAGAAATCAAGATTGATATTGATTTTGAAGAGCCAACTCTTTGATAATTCAAAAAGAAGCTGTACTTTTGCACCGCTTTTTTGCAACATTGTGTGGCTAACCCCACATCGTGCGATGGTGAATTAAGCAACAAAAACAACTTAATTTAGAGTAACACAAAAATTAGAAAAATGAAATCAATTGAAGTAAAAGGTACTGCAAGAACTATTGCAGAACGTTCTTCGGAACAAGCAAGAGCTTTGAAAGCTATTCGTAAAAACAACGGTGTACCCTGCGTACTCTACGGAGCAGGTGAAAACATTCACTTCACTGTGCCTGCTGATGGTCTGCGTAACTTGGTTTATACTCCGCACATCTATGTGGTTGACCTGATCATCGACGGCAAGAAAATCAACGCTATCATGAAAGATATCCAATTTCATCCGGTAAAAGATACAATCCTGCACGTTGACTTCTATCAGATTGACGAATCTAGACCCATCGTAATGGAAGTTCCTGTACAGATGGAAGGTTTGGCAGAAGGTGTAAAAGCCGGTGGTAAACTGGTATTGCAGATGCGTAAGCTGAAAGTGAAAGCTTTATACAACGTTATTCCTGAGAAACTGATAGTAAATGTTGCTCACCTGGGTCTGGGTAAGACTGTTAAAGTTGGTGAGTTGAACTTCGAAGGTCTGGAATTGATGAATGCAAAAGAAGCTGTTGTATGCGCAGTTAAGTTGACTCGTGCTGCAAGAGGTGCCGCTGCTGCTGCTGGCAACTAATCAGTTCTTTCACAAGAAAACATATTCCGGAACGCGGATTAACGCAGAAGACGCAGATTTCATTAATCCGCGAAAGCTGTGATAATCCGCGTTCCTTGTTTCTATAATTATTCACCACAGAGTATCACAGAGTATATTATATTGAATTGTTCTCTATCACTTTTCTTTGTAAAAGTCTCAGCACCACCGTATTCTAAGAGAAAAACTCCGTGAAACTCAGTGCAACTCCGTGGTGAAAAGATATAATTTCTCAGAGAAATGAAATACTTAATTGTTGGACTAGGAAATATCGGTCCTGAATATCATGAAACCCGCCATAATATCGGCTTCATGGTAGTGGATGCACTGGCAAAAGAGACAGGTGCCACCTTTAATGATGGCCGCTACGGCTTCACCACCACCCTATCTGTAAAAGGGCGCCAGCTTTTACTGCTGAAGCCTTCTACGTTCATGAACCTCAGCGGAAATGCCGTGCGATACTGGATGCAAAAAGAGAACATTCCATTGGAAAACGTGTTAATAATAGTAGATGACCTCGCTCTGCCATTCGGCACTCTGCGACTGAAAGGAAAAGGTAGCGACGCGGGGCACAACGGTTTAAAACATATTGCAGCTATCCTGGGCACCCAAAACTATGCCCGGCTCCGTTTCGGCATCGGCAACGAGTTTCCACGAGGTGGCCAGATAGATTATGTACTGGGACATTTCACTGACGAGGACTGGAAAACCATGGACGAGCGCTTAAAAACAGCAGGAGATATTATCAAAAGCTTCTGTCTGGCAGGAATTGATATCACAATGAATCAATTTAATAAAAAGTAGATAGTAATTAACTTCCTACTAAGAACGATATGAGTGAAGCAAGAATAGATAAATGGATGTGGGCTGTACGTATTTTCAAGACACGTACCATTGCCGCCGAAGCATGTAAAAAGGGACGTATCAGCATCAATGGAGGATTAGCAAAAGCTGCCCGTATGGTAAAACCAGGTGACGTAATACAAGTACGTAAACCACCTGTGACCTACTCTTTCAAGGTGCTGCAAGCTATCGAGAAACGTATTGGTGCAAAGCTCGTTCCGGAAATGATGGAGAATGTAACAACTCCCGATCAGTATGAACTGCTGGAGATGAGCCGTATCAGCGGTTTCATTGACCGTGCCAAAGGTGCCGGTCGCCCCACGAAAAAGGATCGCCGGACTCTGGAAGAGTTTACAACTCCCGAATTCATGGACGACTTTGATTTTGAATTCGATTTTGAGGAAGAATAAAAAAGAGTGATAATCACATTACATCATTATGAGCGAAAAGAAGATTAAATGGGGATTCATTGGTTGCGGAGAAGTGACCAAATATAAAAGTGGTCCCGCCTTCCAAAAGGTGGAAGGTTCGGAAGTAATTGCTGTCATGAGTCGCGATGGCGCCAAAGCCAAAGCTTATGCTAAGGAAAGAGGTATTCCAAAGTGGTATGATGATGCCCAGGAATTGATTGACGATGAAGATGTGAACGCTATCTACATTGCCACCCCTCCCTCTTCACACGCCACTTATGCTATCATGGCAATGAAAGCCGGCAAGCCTGTATATATAGAAAAGCCCATGGCCGTAACCTACGAAGAGTGCTGCCGTATCAACCGCATCTCCAATGAAACCGGGGTTCCCTGCTTTGTAGCTTATTACCGTCGCTATCTGCCTTACTTCCTCAAAGTAAAAGAATTGATAGAGAATGGAAGCATAGGCAACGTCATCAATGTTCAAATTCGTTTTGCCCAACCTCCCCGTGACTTAGATTACAACAAGGAGAATCTCCCATGGCGTGTACAACCGGATATTGCCGGCGGCGGCTATTTTTATGATTTAGCCCCACATCAGATTGACTTATTACAAAACATGTTCGGTTGTATCCTTGAAGCCTGTGGATATAAGAGTAATCGCGGCGGGCTTTATCCTGCCGAAGACACTCTGAGTGCATGCTTCCAGTTTGATAACGGATTGGTAGGTAGTGGTTCCTGGTGTTTCGTAGCGCACGACTCCGCACGTGAAGACCGCATTGAAGTGATAGGAGACAAAGGAATGATCTGTTTCTCTGTATTTACTTACGATCCTATCGCCCTTCACACAGAAAAAGGAAGAGAAGAAATCCCGGTAGCTAATCCGGAACATGTACAACAACCGCTTATCCAAGCCGTTGTCGACCACCTTTTAGGCAAATCCATCTGCACTTGCGACGGAGCAAGCGCAACACTCACTAATTGGGCAATGGACAAAATACTGAATAAACTTTAATTAGCGACTAGGGGTGAGTGATTAGTGATTAACACCATGCGGCGCGTAGCTATTAATCACTCCCCCCTAATCACTATCAAAGCTCTTTCTTCACAGCCTCAATCAATTCTTTGTATTCAGCATCCGTCAAGTACACTTTTCCCGGGTTCATCTGGAAAGTGCCCCCGTAATCGGGACCATCTACATATTTGGGAGCAAGATGGAAGTGCAGATGTGACAACTTATCGGAATATGCACCATAATTAATCTTTTCGGGATTAAACGCTTTCTGCATGGCACGAGTTACACGCGCCACATCCTCCATAAAAGCATTACGATCCTCATCGCTCAATTCATTCAAATCATTGACGTGGTCTTTGTAAGACACAAGGCAACGCCCTCTGTATGTTTGTTCCTTAAACAAAAACACACGGGATACACTCAGTTCGGCAAACTCAATCATCAGATTGTGCAGCGTCTCGTTATTCTGACAATACAGACATTCTTTCGGATCACTTTTCATGATATTCTTGGTTTATTATTTATGTTTACGGAACAAAGATAAACTTTCCATCTTTATTCCATGTCGATATTTTCATTCTTTTGGCCGACTAATTTATACACATCGGCTTTTTCTCCCACTACCCATACCACATCGTCCTCCATAAACGGCTCATGCGGATCGGGAGCATGCAAGGCTTCTTCTCCTCTCTCCACCCCTACTATAAGGCAATGATACTTCTCACGAATACCGGATTCACGCATCGTCTTACCCAGAAATTCTGATTGCTCATCCACGCGGAACTGACGCAGGATAGTTTCACTCTTTTCAACTACATTCGTATCCAGAGCAGAAGCTTTCTCCATTTCGGTACCAAACTGGTTCAGTTCTTCATCTGTACCTATGACCTGAATCTTATCTTCCGGGAAAAGCCTTACGGAAGCTCCCGGTATATTAATCCGCTTCTTTCCTCGAAGAATAGAGACGACATGTACGCCAAATTGTTTTCCAAAATTAAGCTCCAGCAATGTCTTTCCCGCCCATGCCGACTCACCGGGGATTTCGAAATCCGCCAGATGCAAGTCACGGGACAACAAACGTCCTGCATATTCCGGCTTCTTCTCTCCCATATACTCGGCCCGCATATCGCGATAGCGCAGATTCTGGAAGAATTTCCGCTCTATCATGATAGACTGTTTCTTCAGTTGCCGGGACAATATCATCATCGTAACCAATAAAACAGCCACACCCAACAATAAACCAACAGAGACTTCAAACAAGCCTGCTATCACAAACATCACAAAAGATACAGCTATCAGAATACGTATAACGATTGTAGCTACCAACGGTGCACGATTTCCCCGACTATCCTTCCATAAAGTTACAAATTCAGCCGAATGATTCTTTTTTATCATAATAGCCCGCAAGAATGGGGCAATAAACAGAATAGTCAGGAAAGCGGCAAGCAGCTTCCCCCAGATTCCGGGTATATGTTCCAAAAGCAACGGAACAAGAAAGCGGAAAGCTAACGCAACAACCGCAATGCTCACTATGGAATAGACAATAGTGATTCGCGTCAAAGCCAAAATAAACTTCTTCCACAGGCTCTCATGATTCATAGTCTGTGAACCGGATGAGTAATGCAACAAGAAGTTTTTCCACTTTGCCGGCAAATGAGTATCAACGAAATTTGAAGCCGGCTCGGCAAAACGAATCATATAGGGAGTAAGAAAGGTGGTAATAACCGAAACTGCCACCACAATAGGATACAGAAAATCACTCGTCACATGGAGCGACACCCCCAGCGATGCAATAATAAAAGCAAACTCACCAATCTGAGTTAAACTGAAACCGCATTGCATAGCCATCTTCAAAGGCTGCCCAGCCAACAGCACACCCAACGTACCGAACAAAGACTGTCCTAGAATAACAGCCAGTGTAATTACAATGATAGGAAGTGCATATTCCACAATCATTGCAGGATCCACCATCATACCTACCGACACGAAGAATACGGCACCAAAAAGATCCTTCACCGGTTTCACTAACCGTTCTATACTCTCAGCCTCAACCGTTTCGGCAAGAATGGAACCCATGATAAAAGCTCCGAATGCAGCAGAGAAACCCGTATGAGCTGCCATAACCACCATACCGAAACAAAGTCCAAGGGAGACAATAAGCAGTGTTTCCTCACTCATCAACTTGCGACATCGCTTCAGCAATTCGGGTATCAGATAGATACCGACCACAAACCAAAGTATCAGGAAGAAGAGCAGCTTTCCAATACTTCCCAGCATTTCCGAACCTTCAAAATTATGCCTTACCGCCATGGTAGACAGCATCACCATCAAGACAATAGCAAGAATATCTTCCAATATCAGCACGCTAAGCACCAATCCGGTGAATTGCTTCTTACGCATTCCCAAATCATCGAACGCTTTATAAATAATGGTGGTGGAAGACATGGCAATCATACCTCCCAGGAAGATACTGTCCATACGCTGCCAACCAAAGCCTGTACCGACGGTTATTCCCAAAAGAATCATACAAAATATAATGGTACAGGCAGCAATGATAGCCGCTCCACCAACTTTTACAATTTTCTTGAAACTAAATTCCAATCCCAGTGCGAACAGAAGGAATATTACACCGATATCCGCCCAAGTCTGTATATTAGCCGTATCCATCACCGAGGGGGTATATGGCATATGCGGACTAGCCAGAAAGCCTGCCACTACATACCCCAGCACCAACGGCTGTTTCAGTTTCTTGAACAATAGCGTCATGATTCCTGCACAAATCAGTATCAACGCCAAATCGTTTATTAAAGTAGCCAAGTGTGACATATTATTTGTCCTTTCGTGTTTTTGCTTACAAAAGTAGCAATTTTTATAGCATTAATAAGTGTAATGATAGAAACTTTTTTCTTCCGGTATTGTTCAAAGCATAATCAATCATTTTAAAACATACCATCATGAAAGAGAAAAAAGAAGCCCGTGAAGAACGGAACAGAGAAAAGTTAGCCAATGGCGACTGGGTTATGGCAGAATTTTACGCAAGCTGGTGCCCGCATTGCAAACGTATGCAGCCTATTGTAGAAGAATTTAAAAAAGCAATGGAAGGAACCCTCGAAGTAGTGCAAGTGGATATCGACCAGGAAAGTGCCCTTGCTGATTTCTACACCATCGAAATGTATCCCACATTTATATTAATGAGGAAAGGCGAACAGCTTTGGAGACAATCGGGAGAATTGCCTTTGGAAAGACTAGAAAAGGCAGTGAAAGAGTACGAATTAAAAGCATAAAAATAGCAACTGAGTGGGGGATAGTACAGCCCTCCATAGGTGGTGATTAGTTTCTCGGTGTGAAACAAACTGTTTCATCGCTTGAAACCAGTAGTTTCATACCGAGAAACTGTTTGTTTCATGCCTTGAAACTAATGGTTCCTCCACAGGAAACTTTTTCCTACTCATATAATACCCAAAAGTACACCCTCTCCCGTAAGTTCAAACTTAAGGAAAAAGCTTGAATCAGAAGATTACCCTACAGCTTGTTACTTAAATAATCCGTCAAACTATCCTCACGTTCCAAACCAAACTTTTTGCGCAACCGGTAGCGGATAGTTTCAACGCCACGAACAGAGATATTCAACAAAGGAGCAATCTCTTTAGTGGAGAGGTTCATCTTCAGATAAGCACACATCATGCGCTCATTATTAGATAGATCGGGATGCCGGGCATGAAGGCGCTTCATGAAATTATTATGAATCAAGTCGAACTGATCTTCAATACGCTTCAACACCTCATCACTCTGGATGTTGGAATCAATCTTACCGTTTATAACCAAAAGGAGTTGCTTACCTTCACGGGCGCCCTCCCCTTTCAGAGAGGAAGCTACTTTAAAAATTTCCGATTTGATCTCCGTCAGCATCTCGTTTTTGCGGACAAAGTTTATCATCAGGTTAGCCATCTCCTGGCTTTTATGCTGCAAGTCGTACTCCAGCTTTTCTTTCTCCAATTGCATAATCTGTTTCTCTCGCCGGGATTTTTCAGCCTCAAACTCCTTCTCCATTTCATGCAATTCTTTATCTTTCTCCACAACCGCCTGTTGCTTCTTCCGTTTCACACGTACATCATCCCAGCGGTAAATATACCAGATTCCCAGCAACATAAGGACGAAATAGAAGACGTAGGCGGGCACACTGCGATACCAAGGCGGAAGAATACGGAAAGAAAGTTCATCCAATGAAGTAGTACCGTCCGGATAAATGGCTTTTACTTCAAAAGTATAGTCACCTTCGGACAGATTACTATATTCCTTGGTATGCACAGTGGTATAGTCCGACCATGCTCCTTCATTCAAACGATACTGAAAACGAATATCATCTCCTCCCAAAGCAAGGAAAGAAAGACTATAATCGAACCTAACCGAATTGGATGTATAGTTAATAGCAAGGGATGGCTTCTTTCCAAGAAAATTAGCTGTATATATCAAAGAATCTTTAGGATAGGTAATATACATATTCCGGATATATACGGAATGGGCAAGATCTTGCCGGTGCTTCACCGCCGGAATCGTGAACAGGGCAAATCCCTCTTCATTCGGAATCACCATAAGCGAATCCGATAAAGGAACAATCGCATACGTCGGCACCAACTCAAGCAAAGACTGGGGAATGGGATTGATACTGGTATTGGCTCCCCTCTTATAAGTCCCCAGATTAGCTATACAGATTTCATAAGGACTCAGACTAATGAGCCGGTCATGATATTCCAATAGACGCATATAGGGAGCAGTGCCATTCAACAAATTATTCATATCGTTGCAAGGCTCCATCATGTCTTTGTGAATATTATATTTATAGATACCATGGGAAGTGGCAAAATAAACACGGCCTTCTACTTTAGATACATAAATATCACGCTCAACCGGAAAGCCTTCTGCCACACCATAGGATTTTACACTGATCTGACGGGTTAAATCTTCACTCAACTCCACACGGGTGATAATGCCGGAATTATGAACCCATAGAATTCTTGCAGACTCCTGCTCAAACAAACGACTTGAATCAACAACTCCCTCGATTTTACAAAGCATATGCCACTCTCCCGCCTTTTTCTCCAAAAGATAAATGCCATTATACACCCCTACAAACATACGATCGGGTCGCCCCATAACCTCTTGACAACACCAGGCACCCGTAATACCCGTTATTCGATGTATACTCGTACCCTTAATCTGAAATATACCCCGATCATGAAGACAAAACAGATCATCGCCAATCTTACAAAGATTCCACACCTGACCACTGGATTGAGGAATGGGATGAATATCCGGCAAACTACCGTTCAGCTTCACCGGATAAGAAGTATAATAAAGTCCCCGATTGGTACCCAGATACAAATAGCCATTCTCAACAGCAGCCGCATAGCCCGTACCGTAAGAATAAGGATATGAATACAAATTGGTAAAAGGAGAGTTCAGACAAACATGGTCAATACCACTATCCAATCCCGCCCACAAATTTCCCTGGCCATCGAAGGCAACGGAAAGCACCGTATTATTACGCAGCCCGTTATTCTCGTTGAAGTATTTCACATCCATGGTAGCGCAATCTATCAGTAATAAGCCTTTATGAATAGTTCCCAAAGCTATCTTATCATCTTGAGCAGCCACACAAAAAACTTCATTCTCACGCATAAAGTCCTCTGCACCGGTAATAAAAGGAGCAATGGTACGACCATTATAATAAAACAGACCGTCATACGCCGTCACGATGATGATTCCCCCACCCTTATGTGGAATGATTCCACGAATACGATTGGAAGCCAAAGAATCCGCCCCCTGCAATGGAAAGAAAGTATTTCCGACCAGTACCCACACACCACGGTCGGTACCTATATAAAGGATACCGTTCACCATATTGGAACAGTCGATCTTGGCGTTCATTTCAATGGCGGTATATTTTCCATTCAGATATTTCACCACACGGTCATCGCCTTGTATATAAAGGATATTATCCGCCTCATGAATCCCCCACACATTGCCAAGCATACGAACAGAGTTGTCAAGCGTATCGGACATGCAGTGATAAATAAGTTCACCGTCTTCTGCCGGTTCGTAGTAGCCAAATTCATTAATACCACCGGCATAGATTCTTTTCTGAGTAGTAGATGCCAATACGGAACGCACATCCGAAAAGTTATTTAACGGAAATACTTTCCACATATTACCATCAAATTGCACCATACCGTTTCTATTGGCGAAATACACCCAATGGTCATCATAAGGAGCTATTTGCCAAGTCTGGGGACCTTTCCCATAAAGGCTTTTATCAAAGTTTACAATGAAGTTATTCCAGCCGGCAAACGTTTTACCAAAAGGAATCAGAAAGAAGAAAACGAAGAGTACATAGAAAGTATAAGGTTGTTTTCGTATCATAATATTAGGATTTACCAAACAAAGCTATTACTTTTTTCGTGAAAAAACAAATAAAAAAAGAGATACATTCTAATAAGAATGTATCTCCTTTCTTCGAGCCTCTTGTCGGATTCGAACCAACGACCCCGAGATTACAAATCACGTGCTCTGGCCAACTGAGCTAAAGAGGCGGGTGGGTAAGCTTACTATATCGCGCCGCTACAACCAACTACCTTTGCTGCGATCAAGCCCTGGAGGATTCGAAGGGAGCTGGCCGTATAGGACTTACCCGTATTTTTTGTTTGCGGGTGCAAAGGTAGGCATTTTTATTAAACTTGCAATACTTTGCCCAAACTTTTTTCAACTTTAACAAGAATACGGGGGTTACAAACAATATTATTTATACCTTTGCACCATTATTCCTAATGAAAGATGACAGAGAACAAAGGTTACTTACAACGATATGCCATGTTATTCGGCACTTACCTGGGAGGATTTTGGATTTTGAAGTTCATTTTATTTCCTTTGGGGTTAACTACACCGTTCCTATTTTTCCTCTTTGCAGGACTAACTCTATGCGTACCTTTTATGGCGTATTATTATGTACGAATGTACCGTAACCAAGTTTGTGGCGGTGCCATCAGTTTTCTTCATGCGTGGATTTTCACTGTATTTATGTATATGTTTGCCGCATTGCTTACGGCGGTAGCTCATTATGTATATTTCCGTTTTATTGATCAAGGGTTTGTGCTAAACACATACGAAAGCTTACTGAACAGCCTGACCAGCCATACCATACCAGGGATGGATGCCTATGTAGAACAGTTTAAAGAAATTATAAGTGCGATGCGCTTGCTATCTCCAACAGATATCACCATGCAACTGATGTCTCAGAATGTATTCTACGGATCATTACTTGCTATCCCCACCGCCTTGTTTGTCATGAAGCGCCCACCGGCAGAGCATATAGGCGGAAGATAAAGATGGATAATCAAAATGAGTGATGAAGCAAAAAAGCAGATGTGATTTCAACCCTAATTCATAATTCATAAATCATAAATCACAAGATGGATATTTCAGTTGTCGTTCCTTTATATAATGAAGAAGAATCACTTCCGGAACTGTACGCATGGATTGAACGGGTAATGAAAGCCAATGGTTTTTCATACGAAGTAATTTTCGTAAATGACGGAAGTACCGACCGTTCCTGGCAAATTATCGAAGAACTGAGCCGAAAATCGAATACCGTGCATGGCATCAAGTTCCGCCGTAACTATGGCAAATCACCGGCATTGTACTGTGGCTTTGAGAAGGCACAGGGAGATGTAGTCATCACCATGGATGCAGATTTGCAGGATAGCCCGGATGAAATACCCGAACTGTACCGCATGATTACGGAAGACGGCTATGATCTGGTATCTGGATGGAAAAAGAAACGCTACGACCCACTTTCAAAAACCATTCCTACAAAAATATTCAATGCGACAGCCCGTAAAGTGTCGGGCATCAAGAACCTGCACGATTTTAACTGTGGATTGAAAGCCTACAAACTGGATGTGGTGAAGAACATCGAAGTGTACGGCGAAATGCACCGCTATATCCCCTACCTCGCTAAAAATGCCGGTTTCAAAAAGATCGGAGAAAAAGTAGTTCAGCACCAAGCACGTAAATTCGGAAAGACAAAGTTCGGCGGTTTAAACCGTTTCTTCAATGGATATCTGGATTTGATTTCACTCTGGTTCTTGTCAGCCTTCGGAGTAAAACCCATGCATTTTTTCGGGTTGCTCGGTTCACTGATGTTCATCTTCGGTTTTATTTCGGTGATTATTGTAGGAATCACGAAACTGTATAATATGTATAACGGAATGCCTTACCGCTTGGTTACGGACTCCCCCTACTTCTACTTGTCACTGACCGCCATGATTATCGGAACTCAACTGTTCCTTGCAGGCTTCCTTGGCGAACTGATTTCGCGTAACGCTCCTGAACGAAATAAATATCAAATAGAAAAAACTATATAGACTATGAAAAAATTAGTAAAACTGATATTGCTTTGTCTGATTGCTTATCCCATCATCAGCATCGTTTCTTCTTGTTCGGAAGAAGAAGATTGCTCCATGAATGCACGTCCGATGATGGAATGCTATCTCTATACGGTGGACAAGGAAAGTAAAAGAGTGTTCAACGATACACTCGACTCGCTGACTATTACAGCATTCGATACAGACTCCATCATTCTTAACAATCAGAAAAGAGTGCATTCGCTATCATTGCCTCTGCGCTATACAGCAGATTCTACCGTATTGATATTTCACTATAGCAAAGATCCCAAGATTAAAAAGGATACTATTATTATCTACCAAAAGAATACGCCCTATTTCCTGTCAATGGATTGCGGCTATCAGATGAAACAAAGCATCACAGGCGGAGCATACAGTCGCTATCTACTTGACTCCATATATATTCAAGAAAAAGAAGTAAGCATTTATGGAACGGAAAATCTTAAGCTCTTTTATCCTCAGCCTTAGTCTGGCATTTTTCTTGCTGACAGGGCTTCCGGTACAGGCACAGAACAGCAACCGGCCTCCCGCTTCCAATCCGCCCAAGAAGGAGGAAAAGAAAGAAGCGGATGAGAATGTCTTCCCGCTATACAATGGCGTGACTATCAGTGTAGACCTGTGGGGAATCGGAAGCAAAGTTCTGGGAGGTGATTTCTTAAGCTCGGAAGTAGCTGTTGACGTCAACCTTAAAAACCGTTTCTTTCCGATTGTGGAACTTGGATATGGCAGCACCGACGCATGGAATGATAACGGAACGAATTACAAAAGTAATGCACCTTATTTCCGTATCGGTATGAACTATAACGCTCTTTATAAGAAGAAGTTCGATAATTTCCTGTTTGTCGGTTTACGTTATGCAATGAGTAGTTTCAAGTATGATATAACAGCTCTCCCTGTGACCGACCCTATTTTTGACGGAAGTATCGGAAACCCCAATCAAATGGATGGTATCTGGGGAGGAAGCGTACCATTCAACCATAAAGGAATGAAAGGCTCAATGCAATGGTTTGAATTCTGCGTCGGCATACGCGCACATATCTGGAAACAGTTCTACATGGGCTGGGGATTGCGCTTCAAATTCCGTACAAGTTCATCAACCGGAGAATATGGTGATCCGTGGTATGTACCCGGATTCGGCAAATATGGCTCCAACACCATGGGTGTAACCTATACAATCACCTATAAACTACCCTATTAAACTATGACCGGATTAGAAATTTGGCTGCTTGCCGTGGGACTTGCGATGGATTGTTTCGCAATTTCCATAGCCAGTGGTATTCTTCTGAAACGTACGCTGTGGCGGCCCATGCTGACCATGGCTTTTTTCTTTGGATTATTCCAAGCTATCATGCCACTCCTCGGGTGGATAGGTGCCAGCACGTTCAGCCACCTGATAGAAAGTCTGGACCATTGGATTGCATTCATCATCCTCGCTTTCCTGGGCGGACGCATGGTCAGAGAGTCTTTCAAAGACGAGGATTGTAAAAAAGAGTATGACCCGAAAAGTCTGAAAGTAGTGCTCGCATTAGCCATCGCAACCAGCATAGATGCACTGGCCATTGGTGTCTCATTTGCATTTCTGGGGATGCGGGATTTCTCGGAAATACTAGTACCAATTTCTATTATCGGTTTCGTATCTTTCGTTATGTCACTCATAGGATTACTATTCGGCATCCGTTTTGGTTGCGGCATTGCACGAAAGTTACGGGCAGAACTTTGGGGAGGTATTATCCTGATTATCATCGGAACAAAAATATTAATAGAACATTTGTTCTTCAGTTAAACTTCGCTTATGGAAAAGAAAATACAGAGAAATTTCTTATGGATTGCCCTGCTTGTATTAGGAACAATCTGGATACTTGCACGTCATAACCGTATGCAACCTTATTATACTGTTAACGGACTTATATTCGGTACCGTTTATAATATAACTTATCAATATGACGGTGATCTGAAAGCTGAAATCGATGAAGAATTGAAGAGATTTGACGGTTCTCTATCTCCCTTCAATGATACGGCCACAATTACGCGAATCAACCGCAACGAGGATATTCTACCGGATACCTTCTTTACAAATGTATTCCGTCGTAGTATGGAAATATCCAAAGAAACGAATGGTGCATTCGATATTACGGTTGCCCCACTGGCCAATGCCTGGGGGTTTGGTTTCAAGAAAGGCGCATTTCCTGACTCCGCTATGGTAGACAGCCTGCTGGAAATTACAGGATATACGAAAGTGGTTCTGTCAGAAGAAGGCAAAGTGGTGAAACAGGATGAGCGCATGATGCTCTCATGTAGTGCAGTAGCCAAGGGATATGCAGTGGATGTAATAGCACAGTTTCTTGCAAAGAAAGGCATCAAGAATTTCATGGTAGATATAGGCGGAGAGATCGTAGCACGGGGAGAAAATCCCAAGAAAGACCTATGGCGTATTGGAATCAATAAGCCGGTTGATGATTCACTGTCCATTAATCAGGAGCTACAAACAGTACTGAATGTAACGGATGTGGGCATTGCAACCTCAGGCAATTATCGCAACTTCTATTATAGAGACGGAAAGAAATATGCACATACTATAGACCCAAGAACAGGATATCCCGTACAACACAATATCTTATCTGCCACTGTAGTAGCCAAAGACTGTATGAGTGCTGATGCTTATGCCACCGCATTCATGGTGATGGGACTGGAAGAAGCGGAACGCTTTGCCGATGCTCATCCGGATATCGATGCGTGCTTCATTTATACGGATGGGAATGGAGAACTTCAAACGTACTATACGAAAGGGATGGAACGGTTTATAACAAAGAAATGATAATTTAGGGAACTGAATACCTGAAATCAAGACAGGCTGAAAGCCTGATATTACATAGCGTAGGGCAACGCCCTACGTGATTATGTATATCTTTAATTTAAGCCCTGAAAGGGCGCAATTAAGCATCAACCTTTATATCGCCCTTTCAGGGCTTAGAAATGGGGATGCACATTACGTAGGGCGATGCCCTACGCTATATAATGCAAGCCTTTCAGGCTTAAAATTCAGCCCGCTAAATTATCATTTATAGAATACAAAATACACAGCCAATACCAGGCAAATAAATGCCGCAAAATGATTCCAATGCAGGCTTTCACCTTTAAAAAGGACAGTAGTAAATACAGTGAAAATAATAAGAGTAATCACCTCCTGAATTATCTTCAACTGTATTAATGAAAAAGGACCGCCATTACCTATAAACCCAATACGGTTGGCCGGAACCAGACAGAAATACTCCGCAAGAGCGATGCTCCATGAAAACAAAATGATGGCATAAAGCGGCCAGTTTGTAATAATTTTCATGTCTTGCAACTTCAGATGACCATACCAGGCAAAAGTCATAAAGACATTGGAGACAATTAAAAGCAGAATAGTATAAAGACCTTTCATTTCAGTTATGAATATTTAAGCGATGATTAATTAATCTAAATTACTAACTTTTTTAGGAAGGAGTTCTTCCTGAACATTTGTCATACTTCCCCAAAGACTATAACGAGCTTCCGGATTCATTTCTTCCAGTTGATGCAGAATGTCTTTCATATTGCTTCGATGGGATTGCGCTTCATAAGGGCAATTCTTCACCTGTTTTCGATATCCCCTTATCTGTGCCAGTTCCAGCAAATCAGACTCATGTACCAAACACATCGGACGGATAATCGTCATATCGAATTTCTTCATTACCAAGCGAGGAGGCATGGAACTAAACGCGCCCTGAAAAGTGATATTCATCAATAATGTTTCCAGAATATCATCCATATGATGTCCCAATGCTATTTTATTACAACCTTGTTCCTTGGCAACAGTAAACAACGCCTTACGCCGATTCCATGAACAAAGAAAACAAGGTGACTTACGCGTATCCGTACTTGCATCGAACTCCGTCTCATACAGTACGAAAGGGATATTCCACGACTCAACATACTCACGCAGATAGCCTAAATCACTCTGATAAGGTATATTCTTCATAACCACATGAACGGCAACCACGGAGAATCTGGGCTTAAAAACACGGGCGCGCTTCGCCAACAACTCCACCAATGCCAAAGAGTCTTTGCCACCGGAAAGCCCGATGAGGATTTTATCCCCATCCTCTATCAGTCCATATTCTACCAGTCCCTTGCTAAACCGCTTTTCTATGCGGCGGATGGTCTTCTCTTCTTCAGTAAATTGCGCCATAATAATTCAAAGCTACGAGTTACAAGCTACATGAGCTACGAGCTACAAGTCCCATGCGGACGTTGCGCAACTACTTGTAGCTCGTAGCTCATGTAGCTTGTAGCTCTTTTATTCTTTGCCCTGCAAAAGTAAGAGAAAAGAATGATTTAAAGAAGAATTAACATAATAGAATAACGGAAATCAGCATTATTCCCGATTAATTTGTACTTTTGAACATTCGAATTTGTAAGTTGGATAACTAACATGAAAAAGAGATATATTTTACTCCTTCTATTTTGTCTCGTATTAATCGGTGCATCGGCACAGACGTTGGAACAAGCTAAAGCTTTTTACAACAAGGGGCAGTACGAGAAAGCCAAACCCGTTTTCAAAAAATTCGTCAGGACACAACCGGCAAACGGAAATTATAATTTATGGTACGGTGTATGTTGTCTGGAAACAGGAGAACCTGACGTAGCTCTGAAATACCTGGAAACAGCCGTTAAGAAACGTATCCCCAGCGGACAGCTTTATCTGGCACGAAATTATAATGACCTGTATCGTTTTGAAGATGCCATCAAGTGTTACGAAGAGTATATCAACGATCTTTCCAAGCGAAAAAGATCTACCGCAGAAGCTGAAAGACTTCTGGAAAAGAGCAAGAGCAATCTCCGCATGCTGAAAGGTATCGAAGAAGTGTGCATTATCGATAGTATCGTAGTGGATAAAGACCGCTTTCTGGAAGCTTATAAAATCAGTCCGGAATCCGGTAAATTATTCACGTACAATGATTTCTTCCAAAACAAAGAAGAAGTAGAAGCTACCGTATACGAAACGGAACTCGGTAATAAGATTTATTACGGTGAACGCCAGTCTGATGGCAAACTCAGCATTCTTGCCCGCAACAAGATGCAAGGTGAATGGAGTAAAGGTAGCCTATTGCCCAGTAGCATCAATGACTCCATCAACGCCAATTATCCGTATGTATTAACAGATGGTGCAACTATCTACTATGCCGCCGACGGAGAGAATTCAATCGGTGGATACGACATATTCGTTACCCGCTACAATACGAATACCAACACCTATCTGACCCCGGAGAATGTGGGTATGCCATTCAATTCTCCCTATAACGACTACATGTTTGTCATCGACGAGTTCAACAACCTCGGATGGTTTGCTTCCGATCGCTACCAACCGGAAGGAAAAGTATGTATTTACGTATTTATTCCCAACTCTTCCAAACGGGTGTATAACTACGAAGCTATGGACAAGAAAAAAGCTGTCCGACTTGCTCAAATTCACTCCTTGAAGGATACATGGGTAGACCAGAATACAGTATCTGACGCCAAACACCGCCTGCAAGCCGCTATCAGTGAAAAACCACAAGTTGAACGGAGCTATGACTTTGAATTTGTAATTGATGACCACACTACGTATTATCAATGGAGTGATTTCAAATCTCCTCAAGCCAAGAACTTGTTCAGCAAATACCGCCAGTCGGAGAAAAGCTTCAGACAGCAGCAAAACAAATTGGAAGAGCAACGCTCCTTGTACTCCCGTGCCAAGGAAAGCGATAAAGCCAAACTGGCTCCCGCCATACTCGACCTGGAAAAGCAGATACAACAATTATCAGTTGAATTGGAGAAGGCCGCCATTGAAGTGCGTAATACAGAAAAACAATCCTTTAAATAGAAAACTATGGACATACTTATCATCATTGTACTCATTGTTGCGGCGGTTATCCTGTTCTTGGTAGAACTGTTCGTCATCCCGGGCATCAGCATAGCCGGAATTCTGGCCGGAGCTTGCATGATCTATGCCAACTACTATGCCTTTGCCTATCTGGGTACAACGGCTGGTTTCATCACGCTCGGTGTATCGGCAATAGCCTGCATAGGCTCATTGATACTCTTCATGCGCTCCAAGACCTTGGATAAAGTGGCGTTAAAGAAGAATATCACATCGAAGGTGGACCGTACGGCCGCAGATCAAGTAAAAGTAGGCGATACGGGTGTGGCCATTACACGCCTGGCACTGATCGGCAATGCCGAAATTGACGGCAACATTGTGGAAGTGAAATCCATGGATGGATTTCTGAATGAGAAAACCCCTATCATTGTAAACCGTATTACGGACGGCGTTATCATGGTAAAAAAGAAAAAAGATTAATATTCACACTTAATATCTTATAAATCATGAACGTAGACACTATGTACCTAACTGCCTTTCTTGTGATAGGAGGCATTATCTTCATCGTACTGTTCTTCCACTATGTTCCTTTCTTCCTATGGCTGTCCGCCAAAGTTTCGGGAGTCAGGATTTCACTGGTGCAATTGTTTTTAATGCGTATCCGTAACGTACCTCCCTACATCATTGTACCGGGTATGATTGAAGCACACAAAGCCGGACTGAGCAACATTACCCGCGACGAGCTGGAAGCTCACTACCTGGCCGGTGGACACGTAGAAAGAGTGGTGCACGCCTTGGTATCTGCCTCTAAAGCTAATATTGAATTATCCTTCCAGATGGCTACCGCAATCGACCTTGCCGGACGTGATGTGTTCGAAGCCGTTCAGATGTCGGTAAACCCGAAGGTGATCGATACTCCTCCGGTGACCGCCGTAGCAAAAGATGGTATCCAGTTGATAGCCAAAGCCCGTGTAACGGTACGCGCCAATATCCGCCAGTTGGTGGGTGGTGCCGGTGAAGACACTATCTTGGCCCGTGTAGGCGAAGGTATCGTATCTTCCATCGGTTCGTCCGAAAACCACAAATCAGTATTGGAAAACCCGGATTCAATCTCCAAACTTGTGCTCCGCAAAGGTCTGGATGCCGGTACGGCTTTCGAAATCCTGTCCATTGATATCGCTGATATCGATATAGGTAAGAACATCGGTGCGGCTTTGCAGATAGACCAGGCAAATGCCGATAAGAATATCGCCCAGGCCAAAGCTGAGGAACGCCGTGCAATGGCCGTGGCCAGCGAACAAGAAATGAAGGCGAAAGCTCAGGAAGCACGCGCCAAGGTGATCGAGGCGGAAGCCGAAGTACCTAAGGCCATGGCAGAAGCATTCCGTAACGGCAACTTGGGCATCATGGATTATTATCGGATGAAGAACATCGAAGCTGATACTTCCATGCGCGAAACCATAGCCAAACCATCGGGAAACAACTCAAACCAGCCGTTGAGTAAATAACCGGTAGAATTATTGCCCCAGAAAAACGTCGGAACCGGTGAACAGTAATCCCGTTCCGGCGTTTTCTATTTATAAACATATCAACAAAAAAAATCCAGAATATGAAAAAGTATTTTGCATCTTCCGAACTTATTATCAATGATGACGGTTCAGTTTTTCATCTGCACGTAAAGCCTGAGTGGCTGGCAGACAAAGTAATCCTGGTGGGCGACCCGGGCAGAGTGGCACTGGTAGGCTCACACCTTGAGAATAAAGAATGTGAAGTGGAAAGCCGCGAGTTCAAAACCATTACAGGTACCTACAAGGGCAAACGCATCACGGTGGTTTCTACGGGTATTGGTTGCGACAACATCGATATTGTGATGAACGAACTGGACGCCTTGGCCAACATTGACTTCAACACACGTGAAGAAAAGCCCCAACTTCGCCAGTTAGAACTGGTACGCATCGGTACTTGTGGCGGTTTGCAACCGAATACGCCCGTAGGTACATTTATCTGCTCGCAAAAGTCCATCGGTTTCGATGGCCTGCTGAACTTCTATTCAGGGCGCAATGAAGTGTGCGACCTGCCATTTGAACGTGCATTCCTGAACCACATGGGATGGTCGGGGAATATGTGCGCTCCTGCTCCATACGTGATCGACGCCAATGCCGAACTGATAGAGCGTATTGCCGGAGACGATATGGTACGCGGCGTAACGATTGCCGCCGGTGGTTTCTTTGGCCCGCAAGGACGCGAGCTACGCATTCCACTGGCCGACCCGAAGCAAAATGAAAAGATCGAGAACTTCGAATACAATGGCTATCGCATTACGAACTTCGAGATGGAAAGCTCCGCACTGGCCGGTTTGAGCCGCCTGATGGGACACAAGGCAACCACGGTATGCATGGTCATAGCCAACCGGTTGATTAAAGAAGCCAATACGGGCTACAAGAATACGATTGACACATTGATAAAAACCGTACTGGACAGAATTTAAGATATGGCCACTCAAATATACTTGATGATTGTTTCCTTTAATCTTTCGTAAGTATATGGTTTGGCAATAATATCATTGCATCCGGCGGCTAATGCTTGTTGTTGTTCTATCAGGAAAGCATTGGCCGTCACCGCAACGATAGGCAGATCGATGTCAATGGTACGTATCTTTTCCGTAGCCTGAATACCGTTCATCACCGGCATGCGGATGTCCATCAATATCAGGTCGGGACGCTCGCGCAAGAAACTATTTACGGCCTCTTCGCCATTGGTAACCCACGAAATGGTGTAGTCCTTCTTCAGCAAAATGTTTATCTGCATAAAGTTAGATTCCGTATCTTCGGCTATCAGAATTTTCTTCCTGCCGTCTGATCTTTGCTCTACGTAAGTATTGGCCTCAACAAGTTCACCCGTCCCCTGCACAAACTGGCGGTAAGGAAGAGTCATCACGAAAGTGCTCCCCACTCCTACTTCGGACTCTACGGAAATCTTTCCTCCCAATCTCTCCACGATGCTCTGGCAGATGGGAAGCCCCAGACCCGTTCCCTGAACAAAATCGTTCAGCTTTTCAAAGCGGTTGAATATCAAGGGCAATTTCTCCTTTGCAATGCCGCAACCGGTATCCGTTACATAAACCTTCAACCATTCTCCGCAGACCTCCAACCCCAGGGTGATGGCCCCTTCATGGGTATTCTTAATGGCATTGGAGAGGAAGTTGAACAGCACTTGCGTGATCCTGTTCCGGTCCACCATAATCCAGATTTCCTCATCGGGACGCATCACATTCAGTCGGATGCCCGTTTTCATTTTCAGGCGATGCACTTTCTCCACTTCGTCAATCAGTCCGCTCATTTCGACCAACTGGAAGTTCATTTCCGATTTTCCCGACTCGATGCGGGAAAGGTCCAGAATGTCATTTATGAGTTGCAACAACAGGTTGCTATTCTTCTGAATGATGTTCAGGTATTCGGCTTTCTCCACTTCATCTTCCGTCAAAGCTATAATTTCAGAGAATCCCACGATAGCATTCAAAGGAGTGCGGATTTCGTGACTCATATTGGCCAGGAACACCGATTTCATGCGGTCGGCCTCTTCTGCCCGCTGCTTCGCCTCGATGAGTTCATTGGAGCGTTGCACCCTGTCACCGATATCGTGTATCAATGCCATCACTTTATTATCTTCGAACGGAGCGATGCGTGCCTGGAAATAATGCCTTTCGGAATCATCCACATCCAAGGGATATTCTATCTCCTTCAACTCCCCGTCTTCGAGGCATTGACGTATGTTCCGTAGAAACAGGTCGCTGACTTCCGGAGAATAGATGGTGCGTCCGTCCGCTCCCCGTAGCTGTTCAACGGGATGGAGCAAAATGGTGTCGGAGGACATTAACACGTCGGTGATAAAGAAATTTTCATCGAAGATGAAGATGAACTCAGGCAATGCTTGTATTATCTTCCGGTTTCGCTCTTCCACGCGCGATAAGTGTGCTTCGCGTTCGCACTGCCCGGTGACGTTCACGGTATAGCATAAGAGCCTTTCCGGATTTCCACTTTTATCTTTCTCTACAGATAAGAGGTGGTCCTCCAACCAGACTATTTCGCCATGCGCGCCTACGCAACGCACCCGTAAGACATTGGACTCATCAAAGCCATCCAATTTCTTTTGAAAGCCATCCAACGACACCAAATGCTTATCATCGGGATGCACAAAGCTACAGAACTCTTCCAAATTCTGATAACGGATGCCGACTTTATCCAAGCCTAAACTTTCGAAATATTCCTGAGTGAAAGTGCACTCCAAGGTATTGATATTTATCTCCCAGAGAGCTATCTGATGGGCAGCCAGAACGGAGTTGACCTTCAATAATTTCTCTTTCAGTAGTTCCGTGTTCTCGTCTTTCTCGGTAGTAAGAGAAGCGGAATCATGCATTTTTATTTTGTCTTGCGCCATAATAACAAAGTGTATCATGTAAAGGCTACGAAAATTAAGCAAATGTAATAAAAAAGAGTAAGTAATATACAATCGCGTTCTTTTTTTTACCCCAAAAGGCTATCTTTGCAACTCAAATAACAATTTTTATGATGAATCAGGATACCATCTGTGCCATTGCCACGGCTCAAGGAGGAGCAATCGGAAGCATTCGCGTCTCAGGAGCGGACGCCATTCGTATCACCAGTCGCATTTTCACCCCGGCAAAATCCGGTAAAACGCTGGCGGATTGCAAACCTTATACATTGACTTTCGGAAAGATACATGATGGAGAAGAAATCATCGACGAGGTTCTTGTCAGCCTGTTTCGCGCCCCGCACTCTTACACGGGCGAAGATAGTACGGAGATCACCTGCCACGGTTCGAGCTATATTTTGCAACAGGTTTTGCAATTGCTCATCAAGCACGGTTGCCGCCTGGCGGGACCGGGAGAATACACGCAACGCGCCTTTCTCAATGGCAAGATGGATTTGAGCCAGGCCGAAGCCGTGGCGGACCTGATTGCTTCTTCATCTGCCGCCACCCACCGCCTTGCCATGAGCCAGATGCGTGGCGGATTCAGCAAGGAACTTACGGAGCTACGCAACCAGTTGCTACACTTCACTTCACTGATTGAGCTGGAACTTGATTTCAGCGACCATGAAGAGTTGGAGTTTGCGGACAGAACGGAGCTTTGCCAACTGGCGGATCACATAGAGGGAGTCATTTCCCGACTGGTACATTCGTTCAGCGTAGGAAATGCGATCAAAAACGGCGTACCGGTAGCCATCATCGGCGAAACGAATGCCGGGAAGTCAACGCTCCTCAATGTATTACTGAACGAGGACAAGGCTATCGTGAGCGACATTCACGGTACTACGCGCGACGTGATTGAAGATACGACCAATATCGGCGGTATTACTTTCCGTTTCATTGACACGGCAGGTATCCGCGAAACCAATGATACGATTGAGAGTCTGGGCATAGAGCGTACGTTCCAAAAACTGGAACAAGCGGAGATCGTGCTTTGGATGATTGATGCAACGGACGCAACGTCGCAAATGAATCAGCTATCGGGGCAGATACTTCCGCGCCTGGAAAGAAAACATTTGATATTGGTATTCAACAAAGCGGATTTATTGGGTACGGCTCATTCTGATGAGGTGTTGTCTGCGGCCTCTTCCATCATTCCTGACGCCGAATGTATTTTTATTTCCGCCAAGAAAAGGCAAAATACGGATGTGCTTCAGAAGAAACTTATAGCTGCCGCCAATCTGCCTGCGATAACCCAGAACGACGTGATAGTGACCAATGCCCGCCATTACGAAGCCCTTACGCATGCTTTAGAAGCCATCGGACGCGTACAACAGGGATTGGCAAACAATCTTTCCGGGGACTTCGTAGCCCAGGACATCAGGGAGTGCATCTTCCACTTGAGCGACATCGCGGGGGAGGTGACGAATGATATGGTGCTACAAAATATATTTCAACACTTTTGCATCGGAAAGTAGGTAGTGATTACCAACGATTAGCATAGATTACTATTGATTGATAAGGCGTTCATTATGAGCGCCTTTCTTTTTACTCGTATTAGCGATAGTCATCGTTGATACTCGTTTTTCAGCTCATTTTTGTACCGTATTTGGGTCTCGGAGGTTTGCAACTGAAAACTGGTTGGAAAGGTCGTGGAGAAAGTTGACAATGGTTGACAATGATTTACGATGGTTGACAGAAATCGGAAGAAATAAAGCGAAGTATAACATTAAAAATGAGCAAAAATGGCAAGTAGTAGCATTAGAATTAAGAAGGTATGCGAGTGGTGTGGAGAAGTTTTTTACGCACAGAAGACAACAACGAGATATTGTTCTCATCGCTGTAATAGCAAAGCTTATAAAGAAATTACTCGCAACAAGCGAATTCAGGATACTGAAACAAAAACAGATATTCTTATCAGTCAGCAACCCATACAGATGATAAAGGACAAAGAGTTCTTATCTTTTGCGGAAGCAGGAACTTTATTAGGTATATCAAGGCAAGCTGTTTATAAAATAGTTGCAGCAGGACATTTGAAAGCATCTAAAATCAGCAGCAGACTTTCATTTATCAAACGAAACGATATTGAGAATATGCTTGAGAATAAACCCTACGAAAAAAGAAATAAAAAAGATATTGCCCCTATCACCGAGTTCTACACCACCGCCGAAGTCAAAGAGAAATATAATGTAGTTGATTCGTGGATATTTGTGGTTGCTAAGAAGCATAACATTCCACGAACTTTTAATCGTGGTAAAACTTACTGGAGTAAAAAGCATATTGATAATTATTTCGGCAAGAAAGCTGCTGACTCGGAAATCACTGAGTGGTACAGCGTACAGGAGATTCAGGATAAATTCGGTATGAGTTTAGCAGCCATCTATACGCTTGCTTCAAAGAATGCAGTTCCTAAAAAGAAAGAGGGGGTTATGGTAAGTTACTCTAAAAAGCACTTTGATATTGCCAAAGGAATAGCTCAGCCTGATGAACCGCAATATTATACGGTGGCTGAAGCAATGGCGAAGTTCAACCTTACACGTGATCAACTTTATCATTATTCCAAGTATCACAATATTCCACGGGTAAAAGTGGGCAAATACGTCAAAATATCACGGCCTGAACTCGATAAGCTTTTTGAAGCGCCCAAAATAGAGTGAATTATTCGACGGTGATGGTGGTCACCGTTGCATCACTGATTTCCTTTGCCACCCAATTTATATGTATAACTTTTTAAATAACAATTGTATGACACACACATGTACCAAAGTTACAGTACGTCAAAGAGCGATCCGTAACGACAAAATTTCACTTTATCTGGATTATTATCCGGCAGTTCGTAACCCCGAAACGATGCAAATGAGCCGTCGGGAATATCTCGGTATCTATATCTACGCTCACCCAAAGAATGAAATGGAGCGTGAGTTCAACAACGATATGCTGAACAAGGCAGAAGCGATTCGCTGTATCCGGGTACAGTCGTTAATCAATGAAGAGTTCGGCTTCTTAGACAAGCACAAGATGAAAGCTGATTTCCTGGCCTACTTTGCCAAAATGATGCGTAGCAAAGACCAGAAATGGAAAGTGGTCTACGCCCATTTCTCTAACTTCGTGCAGGGCAAATGCTCGTTTGGTGAAGTGAATGTTGATCTATGTAAGCGGTTCAGAACTTATCTGCTGAATGCCAAACAGCTAAAGCATACGCGGCACAAAGTATCTCTGAACTCCGCAGCAGGGTACTACTCCACATTCAGAGGTTTGCTAAAAATAGCGTATCGTGATAAATTGCTACGTGAGAATATCAACGACTTTCTGGATAAGATAGAATGTCAGGACGTAAAGAAAGAGTATCTAACATTGGACGAGGTGAAACAGTTAGCTGCAACACCGTGCGACATCCCTGTTCTCAAAGCGGCCTCTCTGTTCTCTTGTCTGACGGGACTTCGTATCAGTGATATCATAAACCTGCAATGGTCGGACTTCGGTATTGCCCCCGACCACGGCTATTGTATTCGTATCCGCACTCAAAAGACCAAAACCGAAGCCACGCTCCCCATCAGCCATGAGGCTTTTGAACTCTGCGGAGAAGTCGGAATGGGGAAAGTGTTTAAGGGACTTAGCCGAAGCATGATAAATTACCCACTTAAAAACTGGCTAAAGCAAGCTAAGATAAATAAACATATCACTTTCCATTGTGGGAGACACAACGCCTTGTCTTTATATTTGAAAATGAACAGTTTGCAGAAATTTGTTTCTTAATGGGTAACGATTTAGAAACGAGCGAGGCTCTGTATTCTGCCATGTTTTGCATTACATCAAAAGAACGCTTCCTGCTTGCAAAGATACAAAATCTTCACCGTTCGCACAAGATATACGTGCTATTTTCACGGAAATACGGATATAAAACTCAAAATATTTGCAGTTTTAAGAATGAGGATGTATCTTTGTACCCAAATTGAAGTATGCATGATAGAATCATTCACGATAAAGAATTATAGAAGTTATCGCAACTTTACAGAATTATCATTTGTTGCGTCCAAAAAAGAAGGTGGTAAAACTAAGGATTTACCTCCTATTTGGTATAAAGAAATAAATGGTAAACGTATATTGCGTTTGCTTTTGTGCGTAGGCTTGAATGGAACAGGAAAATCTAAGATGTTTTCTGCTTTGAATTATTTCCGAATGATTGCAACTGCAAAACCGCAAAAGCCATCAGATAAGCCCGAATATAGACCCTTTTTATTAGATGATTATTCTACAACCCAACCGACAGAACTTGCATTGACATATTATATTGAAGATGTTTGTTTCAACTATAATATTGTTGTATCATCCGAGCGCATAGAGGAAGAAGAACTTAAGATAGTTCAATCAAGAAGTTCTCGTGTATTTCATCGTGTTCATAATAAGGACTTAGATAGAGTTTTAATAAGTTTTGGTAATGCTTGTGACTTATCTAAATCTGACCAACACGATTTAGAAGTAAATACACTTTCTAATGCCAGTGTACTTTCAACATTTGGTGCACTTAACATAGAAAGTCCTATTTTAGGTAAGAATTTTGATTATTTTGAGAATCATATAAGTATGGTTCACAAGTCTGACAAAAGTCTTGCTGACAAACTTCAAACAGGCGATGCTGAAAAAGACAAGGCCTTAAAGAAATTACTATTGCGATTACTAAATGATGTTGGGACCAACATTTGCGATTATGTCATAGAAGATGCAAGCTTGAATATAGCGGAACTGAAAGCAAATGGTGCTCCTGATATTGTAATTAAGGCGATGTTAGAACAATACCCGTCAGGAATAATTACACATAAAAATTTGCGATTCATTCATTCAACAAAAGAAGGAAAAAATGGATTAGATTTTGAATTGGAATCTTTAGGGACAAAGAATATCATCAGATTGTTAGTTGTACTGTACGATGTCATCATTAGCGCAAAATCTACATGTATAGATGAAATAGAATACGGCATACATACTAAAGCACTTGCTTTTATCCTAAAAATGTATTTAACCATAGCGGAAAATTGTCAACTTATAGTTGCCACACATGACCTTTCATTACTCAATGCGGACTTTCTTAGACGAGATGCAGTAAGACTTTTCGAAAAAGACGAATACGGTTCAACCAATGTCAGACGCAGGGACTACCTACATAATACAATAAGTTTCTACAAAACGTACGAGAAAGAGGTTTCTCCACAAATTGATGACTTAATGCGCAGAATTGAAATATTTATCAAATACAAGGATGATATAAGCGAATAACTTGGTTGTTATACGTTTTTTACCCTGGCCTAACCTGCTGGGGTATTTTTATACCCAATACAACAAAATAATCACGCAAAATACGATTATATACACCGTATGTAAATAAAAACAGTCATAATTACGTGAAAATTACACGTCTTTCTTGTTTGTTGCAAAATTATATCGTACATTTGCAGTGTCAATTCGAAATTAAGACCCTGGCTAACGGACCAGAGAGTTGACTTTCTTTTATTATGAGTGATTTTTACTATGTAAACAAAATTGCCCAACCTACGGGTGAACACGAAGTCCATGCATCAAGTTGCAGGTATTTGCCATCAGTAGAAAATCGGATCTTTTTGGGATATTTCACAAATGGTAAGGAGGCTGTAAGAGAGGCAAAGAAACATTACAGTAATGTTGACGGATGTTTCTTTTGCTGTCCTGAGGCACATACAAGGTAAAAAATTGATGAAATGAACAAAGAGTGGCATACAACACCTAAGTGTACCGTAGCGGAAACGGTAGGTCACCGCATAGTATTAACTGCAAAATTCAGAATATGGCAAAAACTGTAGAAAAAGGCAGGAGTGCAGAAACTGGTAAATTTGTATCTATCGAATACGCACAAAAGCACCCGAGCACAACTGTAGTCGAAAAGGTCAAAGTAGGGCCAACAAAACGTAGAAAATAATTATTTAGGATGTGCCTAGACGATGGTGACGTCTAGGCTTTATTTTTTCAATCCAACTATCACACAATCGTTTGTCATTCTTTTGAGTCAAGAACATCTTGTATATAATGTTGATTCCTGTCATCAATACCAAACAATTTATAAAGTTGAGCATTCACATCCCCATTATAATCAATGACGCCATTAGTGTCAGTGTAATCCAATAAGTCTGGAACTTTCTTAGCCAAAGAGGTCAAAGATTCGTCAGTAAGTAAGATATAAAACAAAACATGTTATTTAGGAGAGTACATCTAAGAGGGATTAAGAAGGTCCAAACAGAATGTACTATTATTGCTATGGCACATAATTTAAGAAAAATGCAGATTGCAAGAGCTAAGGAAGCTGCTTAAGGAGAGTGTTGAGGTACAAAAAAAGGAATGGAAACATAAAAAGTCTTCACTAAAAATATAATGAAGACTTTCTACTCAAAACAATATTTAGCTCTATGAATGACTAAAATATGAGAGGGGACTTTTTAGTCAGCCCCTAAAATACACCCTGAATATCAGCAATTTACAATATTGTAAAAACACACAGTGCAATCCTCTTTTTGCACCCCTTTCATTTCTCGTCCATCCGTTCACCCTCAAAAATCCCCCAATAAAAAAACACCGCATTTATTTCCCATTTTCAGTCTATTTTTGTACATTTGTACCAAGTTATCAGCGCAGAGTGAAGAAACTCAAAGAGTCTTGCACAGTTACCAACTCGTTACCTATTACTCTGTTACCTCTTCTTTTTAGCTTGATTACAAGCAATTTATTATAAACCTACTATTTTGAAATGAGAGTCATTTGATATTATGCAAACCACAGAAGTCCAAAACATTCTGTATATACCTAATTTGTAACCTATTGAGGGGTACGCTAGGTCAAAAACGGTTTTATTCTATTTATTATCAATTACTTCCCTGATTTTTATTATATTCGATATACCAAAATACTTTTTCGAATATAGCCAAACTTTCGAATAAAATCATGGCAACATGCCAAATGAATTCATCAAAACCACCAAGTGAGTTGATGCGCTGGCTTCAAGTATATTCACAAAATATATAGTTTCAAATTTTAATATGCTATTAAAACATTGTATTGCCATTGCATAATAAAGAACGATAATTGATTAAAACTTAAAAAGATATCGACGGGGAATTTGGTACTCACTGGCAAATTACATATAAATTTGGTGGATACTAGCACTCTATGGCTGGAAAATTTGGTGATACTACATTTTTAGGTTATATTCGCACATAAAATTGTAAGCAATGGTAAACAATGTAATCTGTCTCAAAAGAAAGACAAAAGATGGAGAGGATAGTAAATATCGTAAAGGAGATGGAGGATTCCATGACGGTTAATATTACGTACCACTCTGATGATTCAAATGTAGGATAGACCTTGACAAAAAAACAAGGAGCACTTCAAGATGTTTGCGTTGAATACCGTTCTGTTTGCCACGCTTGCATTCAAGGAACGCGATATTACAGAAAATATCATTTACAATAAGTTATTAAATGATAAACTCAGCACCAATCTTGGATATGCCTATGAGAATATCATCGCTCAAATGTTGAAAATAACGGGAAAGATATGTTCTATCATACAATTATTATAATGTGATTTTTGAAATTATTGTTTTGGAATTGATTATTCCTCAATACATTTCTTAATGTCAATTAATTTGCTGTGAAATGAAAGATATAAATAGATTGAAAATAGTATTAGTGGAACAAAAGAAAACAGGGAAATGGTTAACAGAATAGCCAGGTAAATATTTTTCAACTGTGTCTAAATGGTGCCTACATGTTACCCAGCCACCACTTGATATGCTTGTGAACATCGCAAAGTTATTAGCGGTGGATATTAAAGAATTGGTATACGAAAAAGAATAGAACTAATATATGGTAAAACCTACATTTTCCGGGCATGAATCATTCGCTTGTAAGTCTCATTGGCTAAAGCGCGGATACGACTTTGTCCTTGCGGAACATAACTTTAATAATGATGATGCCGTCGTACATCTCGGAGTCGGCAAAAATATGGTTGCTTCAATCAAATTTTGGTTGAAAGCTTTCGGTTTACTGAAAAATGATGAGTTTATCTCTATTGCCGATTATCTTTTCAACGACAACGATGGCAAAGATCCCTATTTAGAAGATATTGGCACATTATGGTTATTGCATTTCTTGTTAGTTAATACTGAGTATGCGACAATCTACAAGATTACATTTGTAGATTACCACCGTCAACGTAATATTATAGAGAAAAGCAAATTACAAAACTACATCAAGCATACTTGCTTCGATGAGACATCGTACAAGAACTTGTATAACGAAAATACAGTCAAACGAGATATTGGTGTGATGCTTCACAACTACTGCAGTAAAAGTAGTACAAATTTAGAGGATAGCAACTGTCTATTAGCTCCCCTGAATTTGATATGTGAAACGGATAAGGACACTTATATCTTCAACTACGATACCCGTAGCGATATACCTAGTTTGATATTCTTGTATGCTATATTAACAAAGTTTGCAGGTCAAGGCAGTATTTCATTTGAAGATATTATTGAATTAGCATTGATTTTTTGCCTAAACAATAATGACCTCTTAAACATTATTAAACAGTTGTGCGACCTATACCCTTCTGAAATAGTATTCTCAGATGTCGCAGGTATTAAGGAACTGCAATTTAAAGTAACGTTAAGTCCAGAAGAGGTACTCAATAAATATTATGAAGAGAACTAGTATGAAATATACTCCATCAATAAATATTGCTCAAACAGCCTTCAATCCACAAAGTTACATTGTAACTCAAAATGCCAAAGGTGTTGTGGGCAATATTGTAGATTCATTTAATGCGGGTGTGCACTCATTTAATATTATCGGTTCATATGGGACTGGTAAATCAAATTTTATTTTGGCTCTCGAAGACAGCCTTAAAAACAATAGCCGCATCCTCATTGCCAATAACGGACAGTTCAATGGCTTTGCTCGCTTTCGATTTGAAAAGATTGTGGGAGACTACGCTTCTTTACAGAAAACCCTCACAGAGCATCTTTTCCGAACAGAAGTATCAGATAACTTGTTTGAAAACCTGAAACGTTATTTTAAGAAGGCGGAGCAACGCGAAGAATTTGTAATTTTTGTTATTGATGAGTTTGGTAAATTATTAGAGTATGCAGCCAAGAATCATCCTGAAAGAGAGTTGTATCTATTTCAAAAGTTTACAGAATTTATCAATGATGAACGCTGCAATGCCATCTTGCTTACAACCCTACATCAGAACTTTAATTCGTATGCTCGTTCATTAACTGAGAGCCAGCGCAACGAATGGACAAAGGTAAAGGGGCGTTTCAAAGAGATTGTATTTAATGAACCCGTTGAACAGTTGCTCTATCTAGCCTCAAAACGTATAGAGCAAACTCATCGTGAAGTAATCAATCAAAACTTTGAGCTAATTTACAATCTTGCTATAATCAGCAAGTTTGCAAGCTCATCTATTACCTACGAGATTGCGTTTAGTCTGTATCCATTGGACATATTTGCGGCTCAAGCATTGACATTATCTATTCAACGATATGGTCAGAATGAGAGAACATTGTTTTCGTTCCTTGAGGCTACAGGACAAGGTTCGCTCCAAGCATTCAAAGAGAAGGTGAATACAACATATAGTTTAGCAGATGTTTATGATTACGATATTTATAACTTTTACTCATATTTATCGGAAGCAAATGCGGACTCTACTGCTTGGACTAGTATTCGTGTCGGATTGGAGCGTGTTGAAGGATTGTTTGAAGGAGAAATCGCTACTGATGCAATTAAGCTCGTCAAAACGATTGGCATGCTCAATCTCTTTGGCAAAGCTGGTGTACAACTTGAAAAAGAGAAACTCGCTACATATGCTAAATTCGCACTTGGAATTGAGAATTCCGAAGAGATTATAGAGCTGCTGACACAACATAAAATAATCCGATATGCGACATACAAATCGCAGTATATCTTATTTGAAGGCACAGATGTTAATATTGAGGGTGAGCTGCTAAAGGCCGCTGGCATTGTACCTCGTTCAAAAGATGTTGTTGAGAAACTTATCACAAGTTTCAATCTTCCAATCGAGTTTGCCAACGCCTCATATTTCCGCAAGGGTACACCGAGATATTTTAAGTATGAGATTTCGAATCACCCTATCGCACGGCAACCTCAAGATGATATAGATGGCTTCATCAATCTCATCTTCAATGAGAATCTTTCATTGGACAGTTTAAAACAACACTCTGCAAGTATCGAAGATGCCATTTTGTATGCATACTTCAAAAAAGCTGATCAAATTATTGACCATGTATGGCAATTAGATAAACTCATTTATGTTCAGAATGATGTTGATAGCAAGGATAATGTAGCGCAAAAAGAGATTAAAGCCCTTATTGCTCACGAACAGAATTTGTTAAACACAAGTGTTATAAACACGTTATTCAATTATAGTTCAGATGTTGTGTGGGTATATCAGGGAGAGATTATTGAAATCTCTTCAAAAACAGCCTTTAACAAACAACTTTCCGTCATTTGCGACCAGATGTATTGTGACACCCCTGTATATATCAACGAAATGGTCAATAAGCACAGACCAAGTAGTGCCATTTCGACTGCGCGCATTAATTTTCTCACTCATTTATTAGAGAATGGCAACGAAGCTAATCTTGGATTTGAAGATGGCAAATTCCCGCCTGAGAAAACCATATATTTGACATTGCTCCACCATACGGGTATTCACACATGCATTGGTAGAGAGTACTTCTTAGGTGCACCGGATGTTGAAAGTTTTATGCCTCTATGGAACGCTTGTGAAGCATTCCTTGCCAGCACGAAAGAGAAGTCTCGTAAGTTGGGTGAGTTGATAAAAATGTTGCGCTCTCGTCCATTTAAATTAAAGCAGGGCGTAATTGACTTGTGGCTTCCAACATTCTTAATCATCAAAAAGAATGATTACTCGTTATACAATGATGCGGGAATATATATCCATACTATTACACGTGAAGTATTAGATATTATGCAAAAGTCCCCAGCTAGCTTCTCGGTTAAAGCTTTCAATGTTGAGGGTGTGAAGCTCGATCTATTCAATAAGTATCGTGAAGCATTAAGCCTTAGTCAAGATACCGAGTTTTCTACTAATAGTCTGATTGAGACAATTAAGCCATTCTTGATCTTTTATAAAAAACTCAGCAAGTATGCACGACAAACCAAGCGATTGCAGAAATCGACTGTACAGTTCCGAGCAGCATTAGCAACAGCAAAGGATCCAGAGAAAACCTTCTTTGAGGATCTTCCTTGCGCATTGGGCTTCAAAGATGCAGAAATTGCGCATAATGCTGAAGTACTCAGACGATATGTTGAATTGCTTCAAGAGGCAATCAGGGAACTCCGTATGTGCTATTCTAACTTGATTAACAGATTAGAAAATGTTCTTGTTGATGAACTTGGCTTGAGTTCTAAAGAATACTCTGTATATAAAATTGAGCTAGAGCAGCGTTACGCATCTATTAAAACATACTTGCTAACAGAACGACAGAAGACATTTTTGACTCGCATATTAGCACAAACTACCGACAGGGTAACATGGTATCAATCACTTGCCTATATTGTGCTAGACAAACAATTAGAGGCTTTGCTGGATGAAGAAGAGGCTTATTTGGTTGATAACCTTATACACTCATTCAAAGAACTGCTAAAATATGTAGATATTAGCAATAAGGGATTAACCTCTAAGGATAATTTCTTCCGTTTTGAGATGATATCAAATGATGGCGCTGCTACACAGCAAATAGTTCAATTGAGTACCGCTAAAGCAAAACAGGCAGAGGTATTGGAGGCTAAAATTGATAAAATATTATCGGGTGATAGTGATATTGATACTTATACCCTATTGAGCATAATTAAAAAGAAATTGAATGATGACTAAAGTAAGACATGTATTAGGTATTTCTGGTGGTAAAGATAGTGCTGCTTTGGCCATCTATATGAAACAGAAATATCCGGCATTAGAAGTAGAGTACTATAACTCTGACACGGGTTGTGAACTTGAAGAGACGGAGAAATTAGTCGATAATTTGGAGTCTTTTCTAGGAAAGATTGTGCGGCTTAAGGCTGCAGAGGGAAGTCCAGAGCCTACTCCTTTTGACCACTTTTTAAAAATTAGTGGAGGCTACCTACCCTCACCACAGGCTAGATGGTGTACTCAAAAAATGAAGCTAGCAGAGTTTGAAAAGTTTGTTGGAGACGAGCCAGCCGTATCTTATGTTGGTATTCGCGGAGATGAAGACCGAGAAGGCTATGTCTCAACGAAACCTAATATTCAAGCAATATTTCCCTTTAGAAAGAATATATGGAGTTTAGATGTAATTCATAAAGTTCTGCATAATGACAATTTAGAGCATATAGTAACATTATATAAAATTTGGGCGCCAAAAGACTTTGTTGATGAAGCGGTTGAAATAGCATCAACACCTCTTAATAAATCATTTTATTATAGTCGGAAATTAAATGCTTTACTAGATTTTAATGTAAAAACATTTAATCGAGTTGTTTTTGAGTTTCTTAAAACAACAGATTACCCCGTAGGAAAACTGAATGAGTTCCCTCTTATTGACAATGAGGATATTCTAGTAAAGGAAGATATTTTCAGAATATTAGAGGACAGTGGTGTAGGTGTTCCTGCTTACTATAGGCCTATTGAGTTTGAAATAGATGGCAAAAAAGGGACATATAGTAGAAGTCGTTCTGGCTGTTACTTCTGCTTCTTTCAACAACGTATAGAATGGATTTGGCTTCTCGAACAACATCCAGAACTATACAAGAAGTCAATGGAATACGAGAAAGATGGTTATACTTGGATTCAAGGAGAGACACTTTCAGAGCTAAGCCGCCCAGAACGAGTGCGTCAGATAAAATTGGACTATATCAAAAAGCAAGAAAACCTGAAGGCCAAAGCCACAAGCGGCTTACTTGTCGATATGTTCGATGATGACAATGAAATATCTTGCGCTAACTGCTTTATATAGACAAATTATGTTGTATAGAGCATTTGTAGCTGACGATGATGAAAACTTGAAGCATGAGGTTTTATACTACCATAATCCTTCAAGATGGAAAGATAATATTTTACCGGCAGATGATTCTATTAGAGATGAAAAACTATGGTCTATTGAAATCAAATATCTCAACAACGACAATTCAGATATTTCTGATGATATTAAATCTTTACCAACAGACACAGGTGGAGTGTATGTATTCTTTTTAAAAGGAATTAATTTACCTTTTTTGGAGAATCATATTTTATATATTGGAAGATGTAAATATACTCAGGCTCAAAACATAAGAAAGCGCGCACTTGAGTATTTTATAGACACAAAACGAGTAATGATTAAGAAAATGTTTCGCCTCTGGAGTTCACATTTGTTTTATAGATATTTCCCAAATACAGATAATGATTGGATTGACAAAACAGAAGCGATCTTGATTAGATCCATACTACCTCCTTTAAATGAAAAGATTCCTGATAAAGTTAATATCCAAGTAACTATACCAGCGTTTGACAACAATTAAATATATTAGCATATGAATATTCCAGCAATAAGAGGAAAAATAGGAGATACAATCTATTACTCTGCAAACTTTTCTTTTCAGCAAATTAACGAGTTAGTAGATAGAAAAGTCGGAAATGAAATATATACATCTAAAACATTAAAAGATAGACTCCAAAGATCACTTACTGATAATACTAGTAAGATTAAACAATATATCCTTAACCGAAATGACCGTTTCTTTAATGCTTTAGTTTTAGCTGTATATGACGGAGAGCCTCAATGGACTGAAATTAGATTTGAACTTAATGAAAATGAGTTTCCTAATGTTGGCATATTACATCTTAATGGTCAGGAGAAAATATTTCCGGTAGATGGACAACACCGAGTTGAAGGAATAAAAGAAGCCATAAAAAAAGATCCTACATTGGCATCTGAAACAATCAGTGTTATATTAATCGGGCATAGTACTAGTGATATTGGCATGAAAAAGTCTAGACGAATTTTTTCGACACTTAATCGATATGCAAAGCCGGTTAAGCTAGGAGATATTATAGCCTTAGATGAGGATGACATTGTGGCAATTGCCACAAGAGATTTACTTGAAACCCATATTTTATTTACTGGTGATCGTATGAAAGCAACTAATACAAAGTCAATTCCGGTAAATGACAAAACTTCCTTTACTTCACTAATTACCTTGTACGAATGCAATATTGAGTTATTTCAGATTTTCCATTTTAAAAAAAATATTAGTAAGACTAAGCTAAAAGATTTTCTGAAAAGTAGACCAGATGAAGAAATTATATCTGAATATATAAAATATTTAAATGATTTTTGGGATCTAATGGTTAATACATTTCCAGAGATTGAGGATTTTATACATAGCAATTCATTAACGGCAGCAGAAAGGTATAGAGACCCAATAAATGGAGGGAACATTCTTTTTAGACCAGTTGCTTTGCTTCAAATGATAAAGGCTATTTCTTATATACGCTCTGAAAATAATAAAATATCTATAAAAGATATTTTTAGTTCGTTTTCAAAATTAGATAGAAATATATCAAAAGAGCCTTGGGTAAAAATTATATGGGATCCAACATCAAAAAGAATGATAGTCAATAATCAGTTATTGCTAAAATATCTTTTCGTTTATATTTTTAATGCTAAATTACTGAAAGATAAAGACAAAAAGGAACTTTATAATAAATATGCATTAGTCAATAATATTCCATACAATAGTGTTGAAGAAATATTAGATAAATATATTATTCGATAGACGTAATATGCTAAAAACAGATGTCATATGGCCTGAACATCGGCGTTACAAATCACGCACAGAGTGGGAACCTATAGGTTTCTTCTCCGACTGTTTGTGCAATGCAACGAGATTTGACCTCAAACTTGGGTTCTTCTCTACATCAGCTATTAATGTATTAGCTGATGGATTTGCAACATTTCTATACAATGGGGGAAGGATGCGTCTAATAATAAATGATATTCTTTCTGAGCAAGATAAAGATGTTATAGAGAAAGCAACTATTGGTGAGACTATAATCCCTGCAATATCTTTAGATGACATTGCAACATTAAAGAATACTTTGTCCGAGCGAGGTCAACATTTCTTTGATTGTATTGCATGGTTGATTAAAAATAATCGCATTGAAATCAAGGTGATTGTCCCTAAGGATGGTAATGGCATTTCTCATACTAAATGTGGTCTTTTCGCTGATGCCACTAACAAAGTAGCATTTGATGGAAGTTGTAATTTTTCAAGGACAGCTCTTATCGAAAATCATGAGAGTATTACAGCATTCTGCGATTGGGACAGTGTTTCTGACAAGTATAAAATAGAAGATTTGGAAGAAGACTTTCTACGGACATTCAAAGAAGAAGATGATAGCGTCAAATATTTAGATGCGACTGCTATACGAACGAGCATCTCCACAAACTTTCCGGATAAATCAATCAAGGATTTGTTACAAGATGAAGTGGAGTTACTATCAGTCAACTCGATGTCTGATTATCCAATTTCAGTAAAAAGAGCTTTACAGCATGCTAAAGAAAAAGTATTAAAGGTAATTCAACGGATTGAAGAAGAAAAGGTTAAAACCATTGAGGAAAGTAAAAATCCTCGTTTCCCATATTATTCTGGTCCAAGAAATTATCAAGTTCAAGCTTTTGAGAATTGGAAAAATAATAACCAAAAAGGATTATTTGCAATGGCAACTGGTACTGGTAAGACTCTTACCTCGCTAAACTGTTTATTACAGATATATAATAAGACCAATTGTTATAAGGCAATTATTCTTGTCCCAACAATCACATTAGTTGAACAATGGGAGGGAGAATGTAAGAAGTTTAATTTCAACAATATTGTCAAAGTGTGTTCAAAGTATCCACAATGGCAAACCGAAATTGACCGTATCAAATTGAAGGAGACAATGGATTCAAGCTCTGCCTCATACATCATTATTTCTACATATGCATCATTTGTTAGAGATAAGGTATTTCCTGTATTAAATAGTTTCCCAAAGAAACGGCTTCTATTCATTGCAGATGAAGCTCATAATATGGGATCAGGAAGAATGATGGACAAGATCGGAGGTATCCCATATCTACGAAGAATAGGATTATCTGCAACTCCAAAAAGGCAGTTTGATGATGATGGTAATAGACAACTTTATGAGTTTTTCGGCTCAAGTAAACAATTTACATTTGAGTATTCTATGCAGGAGGCAATAGATAATGGATTCCTATGTAGATACTATTATTACCCTCACATTGTTCGGTTGACAGATGCTGAAATGGCAGAGTATATGGAAATCTCAAGAAAGCTTGCTAAGATGTATAGCTCATCTAAAAAAGACTTCAAAAAAGGAGATGATATACTCAAAATATTATTGCTTAAACGTAAACGAATCATCCAGAAAGCAATAAATAAAGAAGAGGTCTTTCGGCAGATTGTCAATGGCAGGTACACTGAAAAAGGCAACCTAAAATACACATTAGTTTATGCTCCTGAGGGTAATAGAATAGATGATAATTCTTCTGATATATATGATACTGTAGAAGTTATTGGTGATGATGAAGAGACTAATCACATCATAGACAAATACACTCAGATTGTACAAGAAATAAGTCCTATAACAACAGTTAAGAAGTTTACATCCGATTCTTCAGATAGAGATAAAATTTTATCTGATTTTGCGAATGGAGATTTGGAAGTGTTAACTTCCATGAAATGTCTTGATGAAGGTGTCGATGTGCCACGAAGCGAATTAGCAATATTCTGTGCCAGTACGGGTAATCCACGACAATTCATTCAAAGACGTGGAAGAATTTTACGAACGCATAAAGACAAGAAATATGCATACATCCATGATCTAGTAGTTGTGCCAGAAATCAGTAGTGCTTCTGAGACTTTTGAGATGGAGCGAAGTCTTCTTGAAGGAGAGTTAATAAGAGTTAGAGACTTTGCTCTTATGAGTGAAAATGCACACATCTCCATTCAACAACTAAAAGACATTCTCGAATATTATAACCTTTCAATATTTTAAATATGGCATACATAACTAATCAAGAAAAAATGATGCTTGCAGTCCTAATGGATGAACAGCTAATGAAAATTGGAGAATATTCACATACCGATATTCCCGATAATATCTATACAGCGATGGACTCAGAAAACTGTGTCATAAATGCGGTTGCTACAATCATCAGCCGTCGAGATTCTGGTGCTACCGATAAAGAGATATATAATCAGATTAACCAATACTTGCAAAATCAGTTATGATAATCAAGGAACTAATTATAAAGAACTTCAGGAGCTATTATGGCGAGTGCAAGTTCGATTTTTCCAATGGCCTTACTCTGATAATCGGAGATAATGGTGATGGGAAAAGTACATTTTTTGAAGCACTTAAATGGCTTCTTGACACATCCCAGGAGAATGCATCGATAGATAATGCCTCAGAGATGCGTAAATCCAAAATGGAAGTAGGAGATACTGATATTGTTTCAGTATCTATGACTTTTGATCACGATGGAGAAAAAAGTGTTGAGAAATCATTTGTGGTAGAATGCATCGATAGTGGTTTCAGAACTTATGGATTTAGTTTTCGAGGTTATGAAACCACTGGGATTGAAAGAGTACAAGTTAGTGGTAAAAATCTTATGGACAGATGTTTTGATGCATTTATCCAACGATTCAGCATGTTTAAGGGTGAAACCACTCTCAATGTATTTGATAACGCAGCAGCTTTGAAAGAGTTGGTTGACAAATTCTCTGATGTACGAAAGTTTGATGACTTGGTTGAACTTGCCAGTGAATTGGAGGCCAAGTCACGTAAGCAATATGATAAGGAGACTCGTTCTGACAAAAAAATTTCTGAAGAGTCGAGAATTCTACAAACTATTATTGGCAGATTACAGTCTGAAATCGGTGAAAAAAGAAAAGAAATTAAGGAGAAGAAAGATGCAATTTCTATGTATTCTACTACCCTTAATGAATTAGAAGAGAGCCAAGAAACTTCAGAAAAGTACAAAGCAATCACTGGAAGGCTTAAGACAAAAGAAGATGAACTAATCCGAAACAATGCGTTATTGAGAAATGTTAATCTCAATACTAGTTTATTGGATAAAATGTGGATACTTTGTCTATTCCCAAATATCTTAAAAGAGTTTCGTAAAAAGAGTTCTTTACTCAGTAAAGAGAAACGTAAACAAGATAAAGATTTCATTGAAGCACGTGCCAAAGAGTTAGGTCGGTTGGAGGCAAAGAAAGAAGTCCTAGGAACTCTTATAAATGGGGCTACCGAGTTGCCTTGGTATCTTCCAGACCAAGAAACAATGGAAGAGATGATAAAGGATCAGGTTTGTAAAATTTGTGGAAGGCCTGCACACAAAGGAGATTCTGCTTACGAGTTTATGATTAATAAACTCAATGAGTATAAAAAACATGTAGAGCGAAACCTCTGTGAAGAAGACGAAAAAAAAGCAATTAAACAAGAACAATTATTTGAGAATGAATACATTGAAGAATTGCACAATCTCAGCATTACATTTGGAGGAACAAATGAAAAAATGGTGTCTGACATTGCAAATGACATTAAAGATCGTTTGGCACTAAATGAAAGAGTTCTTGAAAAAATCAAGGAACTTGAAGAATGTGTCCAAGAGATAAAAGATGAGAAAGCTCGCCTATTAATTCAAGCAGGAAATGTTTCAGAGGCTATTCTTGAAAAAAACTTTAAGGATATCAAAGGGCTGTTCGAGCAAAAAGAACGAGAAAGCAACCGATTGGTTCAGCTTGAGAAAGAACTTGAAAACCTTCAAAAGGAGTTAGATGACAACAATGACAAGTATGAGCAGTTGGATCCGGGGAATAGTATGGTTAAAGTTTATCGAAAAGTAAACCAAACTTTTAAAGCTATTGCTGCTGCATTCAAGAATGCAAAGGATGCAAACCTATGTCAATTCTTACACGATCTAGAAGACCAAGCAAATGTATACATGGAAAAATTAAGCGCGAAAGATTTCCATGGTCTTGTGCGTTTGATACATACTACAGATGGAAATACAAAAATCAAACTATTCAGCTCAAATAAAACTGAGATTAAGAATCCATCAGGTTCACAGGAAACAATTAAATACATATCTATCCTTTTTGCAATTTCAGATTTTACACACCAAAAAAGAGATGAGGATTATCCTTTAATTTTTGATGCTGCAACTTCATCTTTCGGAGAGGCAAAAGAACAAGATTTCTACAATGTAATCGATGATTTGAAGAAGCAATGTATCATTGTTACCAAAGATTTTATCTCCGATGGTGAAATAAGACAAGATGACATCAATAATTTATCTTGCTCTGTTTATCGCATTAGAAAAGGGGCGAATTTCAATCCAAGTGATTTATCTACAATTAGAACAATCGTTAATAAAATCAGATAATTATGGAATCTTTATATGATTTGTGGGGTAAAAGAAACCCAGAATGGGAAAAAAAATACGAGGATGCTATTATAAATGTCTTTGTGGATTATGGGAAAGGAACTACTCAGTGGGGAGAAGCTCGTGGTAAAGTTTATGGGGCCGGCTATGAGATTTTCATAATCGCTTTTTTCATTGGACTGTATCATGACCAAGAGAAACCTCTCATTGAAGACAAATCAAAGAGAAAGTCTTTTGGTTGGGCAATATGTAATTGGGGAAATCAGGAGGCTCGCAATGGACGTAGTCCATATCCAAAACTCCGTGAATATATATTTGCTGCGCTTATTGCTCGTGCCGATATTGATTTTATTGCTTTGGATAAAGGAGATATTACTCCTCGCAAAGCGGTTGATATCCTCATTGATAAAATGGAACGCTATGCAAATTGGGGATTCGATTTTATGAAAGAAAAGATGGAAGACAATCAGGAGTATTTTTATAATGAATCGGCATTCTTAAGAATATTTTTAGATTTGATGAACCAATCACGAAAAGATGAAGTAGATGATGATTTTCCCGAAGAGTTATAACCAGTGTTAGATAGTTGACAGTAACTAGTTCCTTTCAATATTACCATAATTGAAATAAGAGAGTACTCTACAGATTTGTTTTTCGCCGAGTGTCGAAAGATCATTAATACGACTATTAAATATAAGCAAACCTTTTGAGAAAATATTCATTTGCTGGATACTAATGATTAATCCACAAAAATGAGAACAGGCAAAAATTTTATAATTTAAACATGACCATGTCGAATGAAAGTAAGCCCCCGATAAAGTCCCCGTTGTCTAGCTTCTTTTTTCGCTCGATCTTTGCCTAAAAAAAGATTATGCGAAAAATGAGCAAAGAAGAATTCTTGGAAATTCTCTCTCGTCAACAGCGTAGCGGTTTGACGATAAAAGACTTCTGTAGCAACGAAGCCTATACAGAATCGAGTTTTTACTATTGGAAAGGAAAGTTTGGCCTCTCAAGATCTTATCACTCGGAAAGCTCCTCTTCAGAAGAATTCGCCCCAGTCAACTTGACCTCCTCGCTAAGTTCCAACCAGGCTAATGATAGAGTGGCTATGGGCTCCGGAGAAATCCGGATTGAGTTTCCGGGTGGAATAATAGCCCGCTTCAGTGGTATGGCCGAATCGCATGCGGCTATGCGGTTGCTCACTCAAATTTGCAGTCACCATGTTTTGCCTGAATGACACGATGCGCTACTTCCTTTGCCCGGGCAAGACAGATATGCGTAAGGGCATGAACTCATTATGCGGAGTCATTCATGATAAAATGGGCTATGATGTTCGTCTGGGTGACGTATTCATCTTCATCAACCGCCAGCGGACCACGATGAAGCTTCTGCACGCGGAGGATGGAGGCCTTGTCCTGTATATAAAAAGGCTGGAGGAAGGGACCTTCCGCTTGCCCGAATATGATCAGAAAAGCAAATCATATTCCATGCAATGGCGTGATTTGGTCATGATGGTAGAGGGGATCAATGACGAACCCGCTAAGAGACTCAAGCGATTGAAAGCGTTACGAAAAAGTGATATACAACAATGAAAATCAATAGTATAATCCTTGTTTTATTCGGTCATTTTCAGTATTTTTGTGTTATTCAAAATCGTTATAAATAATGACTCAGACAGAAACTTTGGAACTATTAGTAACTACACTCCAGCGGACTAACGCCAGTCAGTCTGAGTCCATCCGGCAGCTAACCCGGCAGAATGAGCAATTACAAAACAAGCTGGATGAACTGCTGGCCCAGGTAGCGTGGTTGAACCGACAACTTTTTGGCCGTAAGAGTGAAAAGTTATCCCATCTGGATCCCAATCAACTATCCCTGTTTGAACAGCCTGCTCAATCTTCAGAACCGGAACGATTGGAAGAAGCTGTAGTTGAAGAAGCTGAAGCGCCTATGGCTGCCAAAAAGAAAGAACGCCAGAACCGTAAACTGCTGGAAGGACTTCCGGTCGTGGAAGTGGTCATAGAACCGCAAGGCATCGATTTTACAAAGTATAAACGGATTGGCGAGGAACGCACGCGCACACTTGAGTTTGAGCCAGGCAAATTATACGTGAAGGAAATCATACGTCCCAAGTATGGATTGAAAGACAATATCTCTTTGCCGGAGGAACATCAGGGTGGTATTGTAATAGCTGATCTTCCGTTATTACCTATTTATAAAGGGCTTCCGGGTGCCAGCCTGTTGGCAGAGATCCTTCTGCAAAAGTATGAGTATCATGTTCCATTTTACCGCCAGGTACGGGAGTTTCATCATTTAGGTTTGAAAATCCCGGAAAACACGCTTCATGGCTGGTTCAAACCTGCTTGCGAGCTACTAAAGCCTTTATACGAGGAACTCAAGAAGCAGGTATTGACAACCGATAACATCCAGGTAGATGAAACCACATTACCTGTTATCAACAAGCAAAGCCACAAGGCTGTCAAGGAATACCTATGGATGGTCAGGGCGGTAACCAGCGGATTGGTATTCTTTTATTACGATGACGGTTCCCGTTCACAGGAAACCGCACGAAACTTATTGGAACCATTTAAAGGATATCTTCAAAGTGACGGTTATGCGGCCTACAATGTTTTTGAAGGTAAGGAAGGGGTGTGTCTTGTCGGTTGCCTTGCCCATATCAGACGCCACTATGAGGTAGCTAAAGAGGAAAACAAGGCTCTGGCTGAATACGTCTTGGCTAAAATACAAAAACTCTACCGGATAGAACAGGTTGCCGATGCGGAGGAAATATCTCCTGAAACACGAATGTCAAGAAGGCTGGAACAGGCTCTTCCTATTCTTGACGAGCTAGAGAAGTGGATGGAAGAAACTTATCCGAAAGTGCTTCCCAAAAGCCGCATGGGACAAGCCATCGCTTATGCCTATACCCTTTGGTCACGCATGAGAAATTATCTCAAAGACGGCAGACTAAAGATTGATAATAATCTGGCGGAAAACGCAATCCGTCCGATAGCTTTATCCAGAAAGAACTTCTTATTTTGCGGGAATCATGAGGCCGCAGAAAACACAGCTATTATATGTTCATTACTGGCATCATGCAAAGCATCCCAAGTAAATCCCAGAGAATGGCTTATCGATGTAATTGCCAGGATGCCGTATTATACAACAAACAAGGGGAAGGACCTAAAAGAGCTACTACCCAATTGCTGGAAACAGAAAAACTCCAAAGAACTCTAACAATACTCTAAAGAAAAGCATACTATAAACAGAGAATCGCTATAGACTTATTAGATTTCTATAGCGATTCTCTGTTTATACGGGTACTTTATCAGGGGCTTACTATTTATCATCTCATCCATATGCAAATTTAATGATTTTTTTCTGCAATACGCAATTCTAAACCCATATTGATTACCTGCAATACGCACTTTTACAAAGCGTTGTTTCACCTGCAATGCGCATCTATCGATGTAAAATGTGAGCAGTGTAATAGTACCTTTTAAATACAGCAAAAAATTCGGTTTTATGAATTAGCCCTTATATAACAATGATATCTTACAGAGAAGAGAACGGATACTGAAATCAGTGAAAGATTGCGGATAAAGATTTACTAATACTTTGTATGCCATTTATTATGAGTATAAGCTCAACTAGAGTTTATAGCAGGAGAAAAAGATTCATTAAGGAAATAGTGAAACGATCATTCATACAAGATTTTTATTATCTCCTCTGCAATAAAAGAATCCGGAATCTTTATTGCATTATCATCCCCTGCGTTGTAACCAAGATAGTTTACACTACCGTACCAAACAATGGACTTATCAATAATTGCAGCATGAAGCGACAACTTTTCTTTCACATTTACTTGTACACCATTTAATAATATCTTATCCTTGTCTGAAAGTTGGCGCGTGAACACAAAAACTTCTACACCCCGCGCAGAAAGAGCGGCTAACAATTCAAGAATAGGAGCGCGTTTCGCAAACCATAGTTTAGTGGCCGATATAATAACAGACTTAGAGGCTTTTAACAAATCAGCAAAAAACGAATTCTGATAGTTCTTTCCTGTAAAAATAACGCCTTGCCCGATACCAAAAAGAACTTTCGAATCATTCTGTTGAATCTTATACCCAACAGATGCATAACCTTTCAACCGACGTTTGTACATCACATCACACATAGGGACATGGATATCAATATAATCATAAACCCGAACGAGTTTCTTTCCCGGATAATTACGATGCAAGCGACCGACATATTGCGCTACTATCCCCTTCCACGAAACAGGTAATGCAAGAAATAAGGTATCAAGACGCGGACAGTCAAACCCCTCACCTACATATTTCCCTGTAGCTATAATCACGAGCGTCTCCTCTTTGGGTACGTTTTGCAAGCGTTCCATCTTCGACCGTTTCTCTTTCATCGACTCAGAACCTATAAGCGTAACAACATTCTTACAACAGCCAGCAAGCATAGCCGACAATATCCCTACATGCGAAGTAAGACTGGTTAAAACAATTGGTGACCGCCCATCATCCAACGCTTTACACACATCAGCCACTATAAGCCGGTTTCGATAATCGTCATCACCCATTCTTTGTAATATCTGCACATACATTGCCTTTTCATCCGTCAATTCACGATAAGAGGTGAAACGTGGGATAAGTAAACGTTCAAATGTTTGTGAAGCCATCTGCATCTTAGCGTCGACTGAGTATCGGATAGGACCGCATTGCATAAATATGATTGGTTGATGACCATCTTTACGGATGGGAGTTGCCGTTAATCCATACACATAACGAGCATTACAACGCTTCAAGATGCGCTCAAAATTCACAGCCGATACGTGATGGCATTCGTCTACCAACACCATCCCATAATCTCTTACAAAGGACTTTACTTCGTCATCGTCAAAACAAGATTGTATCAATGCAACATCAACCATTGCATGAAGCCTATTTCCATTTGAATCCAGCGTACCAAAAGGAGAAAACGCAACTTTGCGCCCACGCCTATGAGAGGTGTCTTCCTCGACATAATCAATATCCAAGAACTCTTCCAAACGAGATTTCCATTGTTCGAGTAATGCCTTAGTATGTACAAGAATCAACGTATTTACCTTACGCTTCGCTATCAGATCTATCGCAGTCACGGTTTTACCAAATGCAGTTGTAGCATTTAACACACCAGTATTATGAGCCACCAAACTGGCAATAGCGGCATCTTGCTCCTCACGTAGTTCTCCTTTAAACTTTACCGAGATGCATTTTCCCGGATTTGTCTCGTCTTTTAGACGATAACAGACATGGTTATTCATCAATAATTCCACGATGGCGTCTTCACAACCACGAGGCAAAGCTACATATTCTTCAGAAACATCAGCACATGAAATGATACGAGGAGTATTGTAAGTAGATAATCTCATCCCCTGTTTAGCATAAAACTCAGGATTCTTAAATGAAGCAATACGTTTGATATAGTTAAGCGCCTTTCCCGAAAGTCCAGCCAAAGGCACATACAGCATATCCGACTTTACACAAATCAACTCTTTGGAGAAATCCTCATTTGTGATTTTTTGTGGTATAGGTATTTCCCACGGTTTGGAGCCACTCGTAGTTGACAATTCGCCAAGCTCCGAAGACAATCCATGAAGAGCCAATATCTCATCAATAAACAGTTCTGAAACTTTCCTCACATTCAATAAATACGCCCATTGCTCTTCAAACGGAGTAAAAGTCTCATCTACGAATACACAATTTCCATTCTTTCTGGCTTTCCCTTGAAGTGGCAGGGCGACTAAATTACCTAAACCACCTTCCGGAAGATAATCCTGACTGGGAAAAACTCTATCATAGGATTTCAAAGAAACCCTACCATCTCGATTCATCGCCTCTGTTAATATTGCATTACCTAATTTGCGCGCCTTAATAGCCGCCAATGGTTCTTTAAAGAAGATCCACACATGGGCACCATTCCCAGAACGAGAACGTTCTATAGAACAAGGTATATCCCAACTTTTACAAACATCGACAAATACCAGGACATCATTCTTATAGCCATAAGCGCACTGTTTGTCATCAAAGTCTACACACAAGAAATTGCATTGATTGCCATTCAGAACAACATAGATCCCTATTACATCGCACCCGTCGGTATCCTTTCCTTCAAGATGCTTATAAATATCTTCATACTCCAAATTCTTAAAATGCCGGTTCGGACACTGTGCACACTTATATTTCTTCTTATTACAGAATTGACGATTCCACTCATTCAAACATACTGGCTGATATCCCGATTTTCCACTTGCCTTACTATACCATCTCTTTGCAAATACATCTTCCCGCCCCTTGAATAAGCTGCTGAATAAAGTGACTTTTTCTTCCAAAGACAAGCAAGATGTTACAATTAATTTCTTTTCCTGAAATACAGGTTTAGTGTCTTTAGAATCGGAATTTGTCTCTACGCTTTTCGTTTCTTCACCAACCTCTACAATGCTTTTAACCAACTCACTCAATTTCGCATTCTCTTTACGAAGCTGTTCGTTTTCAGCCACCAATTGTCTATTAGTCACAAGTAATTCTTGATATGTAGGCAATTTATCCATAATTTACTTTAGCCTTTTTACAATCAGTACATCGAGCAGAACTCCATAATGTCAAGCATTCGAAACAATATTCCATCAATTGAGTTATGCCAACTCTGATGGAAGTGACCATAAAACCAATGTGATACAGGGTGATGATCCCGGACGAGTTGTTCGTGTAGCTTATCCATAGCTACCCGTTCTGCTTCTACGTCATCAAGCAGAGTATCATCGTTTTGTATCCAATGGTGAAGATTTCCTTTCGTGAATAGTTCACAGAAAGAGGGAGATGTGTGAGTAATCACCGTATCTATAGCAAATTGCGAACAAATAGCTCCCATTTTCTTTTCATCATAGAGTGGAGCTTCATTCTTCCAATATATATTCCTTGCTAAAGCATCTGTTGCATTACCTCCTGCTTTTAAGTATTTCAACTTACCTTTCCATGTATTCATGCGGTATTGACGATCAATAGAGATAGCTCCGCCCACGCAAAGTATAGTGTGAGAGCAAGCTTGAATAATGGCATAGTCTGGCACAGCTACAAATCGTTTATGCCTAAATGCACAACCGTCAAAATATGCCGGATTATCATGATTTCCACGCACAAACACAATCCAGTTGTTGGCTTCATTCATGTGCTTCACATTCTGTTTCACCATGTTCTCATAACTTTCTCTCTTTTCAAAGCCAAATCCGCAATCACCGGCTACAAATAGCAGTGTGTCTCTCATCCGGTATTGCACACAGAGCTTAAAAACCAACTGATTAAAGTCTCCATGCACATCGCCTGAAATGACGAGACCTTTTGCTTCAGGAAAGGAAAGTGTGAAGCACTCACTATCGCTTTTATTCATGCATTAAGTTTTCCTATAGTTCTTTATTTCTTCGCTCATAGCTTTATTTCGAGATATTTTTCAAGAGTCTTTGTAACACGTAGTTTGCTTGCATAGTCCATCAAGAGAGTCAAGTTACGATTAAAAAGTGCCAAATAACTGTTGACTACTTCGGAACAAACATCAATACCAACCTTATTTTTATATTTAACAGCATCACAAACAGAGCGTTCTTTATTATAGACTTTAATCTCATAGCCACTTACTACTTGCTCTTCAACACCAAGTTCCCATAGTGCCTCAGTGATGTAATGTAGTTCTATTAACGGGTATTCGGGCAACCGTATCTTCCGTCCTCTTTTGATGGTCACATGATATGCCTGAGGCAAAGAGGTGGTAAGTCCATGGATATTCCATGCAGAAAACAAGCATAGGATACCATCAGGCACCACGACATCAAGGTTTATCATGGTATCAGCCAACTGTTCCATTTTAGCGTACACGCCTCGTCGAATGCAGTCCATATTACCTTCACGGGCACTTTCGAGAAGCTTATAGTATGCACTACGGCTCTTTTCTTTCGCTTCCGAAGAAGAGATGAATCTATTTTCACTTTCTTCTGCATTTATTTCTGCTATTCTTTTATTGCTGTATAAAAGTACTACAAATAATCAAACATACAGTATGTTTGTACAAAAGTTCTGCACTTTCTTTGATCTATTGCTTCATTTTTCATATCTTTGACCTTGCCAAACCATTTATACCCCCATAACTGTAACACTCACCAAGTCAACCCTCTAAAATTGATTTGAGACTTCAGCAAATGGGTTGAAAAATGAATAATTAAGATGGACATAGATTTTGAATCATACATTCGAGGTAGTGAACCTGGCAAAAAGAAAAAGGCTTCAGCTTGGAAAACTGCTATTGGGCTTCAAGCTGTAGACGGCTTGCAAACCTCCGACTATCTGAAAGATACAGCGGTCAAGCATATTGAAGGCGATATTAATATTGATGAAGTAAAGAAACTCATCAATAGCTATTACCAGTCGAAAACAGCACGAACACCGAAAGATGAAGAGACAGAAGAAGCGGATAAAGTGTCTGCCAATATTGCCAGAATCTTAAATGAACAGTCCTTTGCATTTTCAGTGGCAGGCTTTACATCCATTCACCGCAGACTCTTTGAAAGTATCTTCAAGTTTGCCGGTAAAATTCGTGACTATGATATAACGAAGAAAGAATGGGTACTTCGTGGTGACACAGTACTTTATGTCAACTCCGAGGATTTACGCAGAGCGTTAGAATACGACTTAGAACAGGAAAAAAACTTCTCATACAAAGGCTTATCTATGGATGATGTAGTGGCACATATTGCCAAGTTCGTATCAGGTATTTGGCAGATTCATCCATTCGGTGAGGGTAACACCCGTACTACGGCTGTCTTTACTATAAAGTATTTACGCAGTATTGGCTTTGACGTGAACAATGATTTGTTTGCCGACAAATCTTGGTTCTTTCGCAATGCATTGGTTCGTGCAAATTATAGAAATGTGCGAAAAGAGGTTGAACCGGATATGAGTTTTTTGATTTTGTTTTTCAGAAATCTGATGATGGGAGAAAATCATGAGTTAAAGAATAGATATATGATTATCAATGCCCCACAACAATCAACCGAACAAGCCGACCGAACAAGTACCGAACAAGTACCGAACAAGCTAACCGAACAACTCACCGCCCCACTTTTATCAATCGTAAAAGCTATTGGGATAGAACAATGTTCATTGAAAATGATAATGGAGAGAATAGAGTTAAAGCATCGCCCCACTTTTATTGCCAACTATTTGACACCAGCTATTCAAAATGGCTTTGTCGCTCCTCTCTACCCTAATAATCCCAAACATCCGCGACAAAAGTATCTGTTGACGGTAAAGGGGTTGGCTATTTTTAATTCTACAAAATAAAATGCAACAACTAAAAGGTATATACCACATTAAAAGTAGGATATATATTAAAGATAATTTCCAATAAGTATTAGAAATGATAAAGAATATTTTTTATCTTTGCCCTTGCAAACCATTTGTAACCCCAATGCGGAAACACCCACCAAATCAACCCTCTAAAATTGATTGGAAACTTCCGCAAATGGGCTGAAAAAATGCGGTACAACACGTATATCGAAAAGTTTGAAAACCAGCACATTGAATTTCCCGGTACTTTCAATGTAATTGTAAAAATGAGGCTTGTACCGTTTAAAAGAGCAAAACGCTGACAATTAATAGTGCGAATATGCTGCATCGGCAAATAGACATGCCAGCTAATCACCAATAGTCTACAAATTAAAACACTAAAAATGTAACAAGAACTGTCGTTATATTAAAGATAAAAAATACGATCAAGATTGTCCAGCCCAGTTAACAATGGGAAATGGCAAAACTAAATCCCAATTTACTGCTGATAAATTGGTCCTAAACATAAAAAACATCGGAGGACATGAGAATTGGACATTCGCCTCTAATGAAGTTTTATTGGTGGATGGAGAAGGTTTTATCCATGAGGGCGAGTTTATGTGCTACGAAAATCTACCCGTAAACTACATAGGTGAGAGACAGCAACTTTTACCTCAAACGCAGATGAATTTCATATTATTATTCTATCCTTTGCCCGAGAATGTCAATGTTTCGCGCTTCAAAATTAATATATATAATAAATGGATAGATTTTATCCTTCAGGATTTTGATGAGTCCGTTTCGTCCCTTTTCAATGCGGTGAAGAAAAAGGTGAAAGTAATAGAGTATAATGAAGAAGGTGAAAAGAAACATATTTCCAATACCTATCTTGATTACAACCTGAAATATGACCTTGAACGGTTCGAAAAAAGACTATTGGATCTGAAAGTGAAATTATTTTCCCGATTCAACAATATATTGACCCAAGCTGAAAAGACAAAATTAGACAATAAAATAACGAGCGAAATATATGCATTAGATCTTGAATTGGAAGAGAAGCAGGAAGCCGAGTACAATCAGGTAAAAGAAAATTTCACCGCCATCAAGGATGAATATACACGAAGAGCTAAATAAAGACGAAAAGAAAAATATTAATTGTAGTGTAGCAACCCATCATATAATATGCAAAAGAATATATTTTTGTTTATTATATAATGGGTTGAAAGAAGTTTTATCACTTTATCACCTCACACTCATTCCTTTCTCACACTTCCGTGACAGACTACCCGTTTTTTAAGTCACTCTCAAGCTACCGAAAATAGCAAAAAAGAAAGTGTCATACGAAAAATCTTCAGATTGCTAATTATTAGCTACCTAATGATACTTATCGAAATTAAAACAGCAATAGTTTTAATCCGTAATCCTAAGTTGCCAGAACGCCACGGCCGCCGCCGCCGCCACATTGAGCGAATCGACCCCATGCGCCATCGGGATACGGACTACATAGTCCGCCGCCGCAATCGTATCGGGTGGAAGCCCCTCTCCCTCCGTTCCCATCACGATGGCCAGCCGGGGTTCGGACGTCAAGACAGGATCGGCAATGGAGATAGAATCGTCCGTGAGTGCCATGGCGGCGGTGCGGAAGCCGTGGCGTGCCAGATCACTGAGAGTGCCGTCCAGCCACGTCCAGGGGACCAAAAAGACCGAACCCATGGACACCCTGACCGCACGACGGTTCAACGGATCGCAAGAGTTACGCGTCAGCAACACGGCATCCATCCCGAGGGCGGCCGCCGAACGAAAAATGGCACCAATGTTCGTAGTGTCCACCACACCGTCGATGACGACGATGCGCCGGGCATCCCGACAGGTGTCTTCCACCGTGCGGGACGCGGGGCGATGCATGGCGCACAACACTCCGCGCGTCAGGACATAGCCCGTCAGCGTGGCGAGTAACTCCCGTCCGCCCGTATAGACGGGCACGTCGCCGCAACGACTGATGATGTCGGCGGCATCACCGGTGATGTGTTTTTGCTCGCACAAGAGGGCCAGAGGTTCATATCCGGCATCCAATGCTACACGGATCACCTTCGGGCTTTCGGCTATGAACAGGCCTTTATCGGGCTCGATGCGGTTGCGCAACTGGGCCTCGGTGAGGGTGGAGAACACCTCGATTCCGGGGTGCGACAAGGATGTGATTTCGATAATGGGCATAAGGCTTTATTCTTTTTGTTAGAGAGTAATGAATTAAATGGGTACGCGGACGACACGGATAAGGCGGACGAACGCGGACTTTAAAAAAAGCTGCGCTACAATATTGATAAATTAAAAATCCGCGTTCGTCCGCCTTATCCGCGTCGTCCGCGTACCAGATACCGCAACTTTCATCACCCCGTCCAGTTTATTTTCAAAAATCCGGTAAGCCTCCTCAATCTCATTCAACGGGAAGCGGTGTGTGATAAGCGGCGTGGTGTCTATCTTGCCTTCTTCGATCAGACGGAGTATCTCGGTGCAATCGCACCCGTCCACGCCACCGGTCTTGAAGGTCAGGTTTTTTCCGTACATATCGGGCAGGGGAAGCACCTGGGGGCGGTCGTAGAGGGCCACCACGGTGACGATGGCATTGGGGCGTGCACACTCCCACGCCAGACGGAAGGTGCCATCGGTTCCTGCCACTTCGAGCACGACGTCGGCTCCGCCATGATCGCTACTCCGCAACACAATCTCCCGGCAATCCTCCGGCTTCACCACCTGTACGTCCGGATAGTGCTCCTGCACAAAACGGATTCTCTCGGGCGCCGCCTCGCAAACAATGATGCGACGGGGGTGCTTGAGCATCACGCAAAGCAGGGTGCAGATTCCGGTAGGGCCGGCGCCGATGATGAGCACCGTGTCCTTTTCGGTAATCTCCGATATGCGGGCCGTCCAAAAGCCCGTGGCAAGCACGTCGCCCACAAAGAGCGCTTGTTCGTCGCTCACCGCATCCGGAATGCGGTTCAGTCCCTGGTCAGCATAAGGCACGCGGACGTACTCGGCCTGACCTCCGTCGATGCGGCAGCCCAGCGCCCAACCGCCATTGGTATCGGTGCAATTGTTCACATATCCGTGTTGGCAAAAAAAGCATTCGCCACAAAAGGTTTCTACGTTCACCGTAACCCTGTCGCCGGGCCTGACGGAAGTAACGTCCGCGCCCACTTGCTCCACGATGCCTACCATTTCGTGTCCCACCGTGGTTCCGGGCAAGGCACGCGGCACGCTACCGTGCTTGATGTGCAAATCGCTGGTGCAGATGCTACCGAGCGTCACGCGGACAATGGCGTCGCGGGGGTCTTTCAACCTGGGTTTCGGTTTTTCTATAAGTTCAAATTTTCCGTGTTCAATATAGGTATATGCAAGCATTGTTTTTCTCTTTTTTAATACTTCTCTTTCCGTTCAAACTCTCCCTCCTCCGTATAGTACTTCCATGTGCCCTTGGGTATGTTATTTCCGTATTTCCCGCGGAGTTTCAGTTTTCCGTTCTCATAATATTCGCGATAGCGTCCGTGGCGTTTTCCTTCTTTCACTTCCGCTTCACTCTTCAACGCTCCTTCGGGATAAAACTCCCGCAAGACGTTTCCCTCAAATTTCTCAACATAGAAGCGTTGCAACTCACTCATTTGCTCCTTCTCCGTTTCGGCATCTTCGTTCATTACTTCGTCGGCTTCATCGTCCACTACCACCGCTACGGCCGCTTCTTCCGGTTGATAGGGTTTATAGTCCATCACGCATTGCAACGAGGCGGACTGGCCGTCTCCCGTAATCTGCATGGTCCAATAGGGGAATGAGTAGACAATGTCCTTGTCCGATTGTATCTCTCCCCACGTAACGGCATTCATCATAGGCTTCAACTGGTAATAAAACTTATGTACATCCGTATATAAGAAAACGGTAGAGCTCGAATTCAGGTACGAGAAGGCATTTTTAAAGCCCGGATTATCCTTCAACAGGTTCTTCTGATCGTAATCTTCTATAAATGAGAGCAGAGACGAGGCTTTGTTGCTAAACACCACATAATCGTCCACGTACGTGTAATAGGGTTTTTCGAACTTGTCGAACAGCCCTCCGAAGAACAAACGGAAGAAGCCTTTCATTTCCACATAGTTGATTTCAAATCCCTTATAATCAACCGTCTTTATCCGGAGCGGGGTGCGCCGCCTGATCTTCTTTTCTATAAACTCCATATTCTTACGGGCGTCCTTGATGCTTTTGGCTCCGATGGCCAGAATCAGTTCCGGATCGTGCCCCAGCAGCCCCGGCTCGGATTGGGTGATGGCAAATTCTCCCGACATCCAGCTCAGGAAGTTTTCTTCCAGAGAGATGTCGAACAGGCTTTCAATCTTCTTCCGGGAAGTTCTATAAGATTCGCACCATTGCGGGTCGTGGACCGCAAGTGCATTCTCCAGTTCCTTTACAAAAGTCACCGGATTGCTGAAACCGATGTTGGTATAGAGTGCCGTCCGGCCGGACAGGATTTCGTGGGCTTTCATCCGGTGCTTACCCGAGTTCAGCAAGGCCATGATGTACGGATCGGCGGTGTCTTTCCGCAAGGTATATCCTTTCACCTCCATCCGTTTGTGGTCGGTATTGAAATAGAGTCCGGCAAAATCCATGGAATTGCTGAACATATCGATGTACTCGTTTCCGGTTCCCAGATAAATATTCAGGAATTGGGGCAGGCGTGCATAATTGATAAAAACGCGGACAAGTCCTTTGCCGGACACCAGTTTTTCGGCTTCGATAAAAGAATGATCGAGACCGATTTGGGGCTTGTTGCGTGAGTCGATGGCCGATTCTACAAGTTTGGAGGTATAGGAACCTACAAAATGATTGTCCACGAAGGCGCAATAAAAAATATCGCGCGTATCCGGATCGCGCATTTCGAGGATGTTAATCCCGTTGTGCATCCGGTTGGTTACGGAACTGCCCGCCATGGTGAGCACCGTTTCAAGCTGATCCTTCAACAAGTCCATCTTGGAGGCCTTTTGCATGTCCAGCACAATCAGGAAATCCCAATCGCGGGCACGGACTTTATGGATCGAGATGAGCATATCCCGTTTGCCCACCAGCGATAACAACATTTTATTGCTTCGGACCACGGTGTCGAGCGTTTCCACATTTCGGGTGACGTCCTCGAAGGCTTTCGCCCGCTTCAGGCATTGCCAGGTTGCGCTTCCGCTGAACTTTGCCCAATCGTCGATGGGCGCCGAGGACTGGATGATAAATGCCGCGTCTTCGGGCACCAGGTAGATTTGCTGAATGTTGCGGTCGGGCGAAACAAACAGGTGAACGATGGAGTACAAAAAATATACAACCAAGGCTAAACCGGCAATCGCAAGTGTTCTTTTTACAAGGGTCCGGGTATTGTTCTTCTTAGCGGATTCAACGGGTGGCTCTTGTGGTCCGTTATCCAATTCATTTTCGATCATCCCTTTTTCAATATGCTATTGACTACACGCACCGAAGACACCAGCTTGGCCGTAGAAGTAAACACATCCACATTCCACACATGCGAGGAGCGGCCTTTATGCACGATGGTTGCCACCGCCCTTACGGTGTCTCCCTCGTGGGCGGAGGAGATATGGTTTCCGCTGACTTGCATGCCGACCACTATTTCGTCCGGCTTGCAAAGTATCATGGAACCCAGTCCGGCCACGGTTTCGGCCAATGCCAGGCTGGCACCTCCGTGCAGGATGCCGAAAGGTTGGCGGGTACGTTCGTCCACGGGCATGGTGGCCTCTACCCTGTCTTCGGAGGCGTAAGTGTATTGTATGCCCAGATTTCCCATCAATGCGTGGCGGGCACGCTGGTTGAGTTGCTCCAGGGGCACGTCGGCGGGGCGAATTTCGGCAAGTATCGCCTTCTCCACGGCTTCGGCCACGCCGTCTTCATCGTTGGAGGCGGTGATGCGGTCGGCACAGACCTTCACCGAGTCTTGGGCGTTTCCCATGGCGATGCCCAGTCCGGCGGATTGTATCATGGAGACATCGCAAACTCCGTCGCCAATGGCGATGACTTCTTCGGAGTTGATGCCCAACTTCTCAAGCAAGGCGCCCAGCGTATTGGATTTATCAATGGAGCAGGGCACCACTTCCAGAAAATAGGGTTCCGAACGAAATACATCCAGCGCTCCGTTCAACCTCCGGCGCCAGTGGTCTTCCAGTCCCACGAGGGCTTCTTCGTCATCGCTTACCAACATGCACTTGCAAGGGGCAAAGTCCACCGCTATCGAGAATTCGGTTTCGGCAATTATCTTCAGGCCATTCAGCTCGGCTTCGTGGCGTATGTGCTCGTTTTCGGGCGAGTCGGTGATGATGGTATCTTCGTGATACGTAAAAATGGCGAACCCGTTCTTACGGGATTTCTTTTCAAGATAGGGCAGCATTTCGGGGTTTATCCTACGCTCAAAGAGTAGTTCGCCACTTTGCGCATTGATAATTTGCCCGCCATTGTAGGAGAGGATGAAGCCTCCGTAATTGCCCAGTTCCAGAGCCTTGGCAATGGGCATAAGGCCATAGGTGGGCCTGCCGGAAGCTAATACGATACGTACGCCCATCTGTTGCACTTTCAACAAGGCGGCCAGTGTGCGCTTGCTGATTTTCTTCTCACTATCGAGCAGAGTTCCGTCTACATCAAGAACTAATAGTTTGTATTTCATGACTTACCGGTTTTTTAGGTTTATGAAAACAAAGGTAAAGTTATTCAGGCGAAAACGCAATTAAGTAACGAGTTTTTTCTTACGCATTTTCATTCGTTATTTACACATAGTTCTTTTGCTCATCAGTGCAACAAGTACGGTACCAACTCCGCAAGATAGCTTCTTTTTACGATCTTTACTTTACGGAATGGTTCATTAAAAATATAGGGAAGTGCCTGAATTCCGACACTCCCCTATCTATTATTTAACTCGGATCTTATATCTCCTCGTCATCACTTCATTGCATTGTTTCCCAGTGCTCCCAGCGCAGCCGAAACAATAGCCATCACTACTTTCAGTATCTTTTTCAAAACAGACTTCTTCATAAATACAATCGTTTAATTTTTAATTCTTCATTTTTTAATTTCTAAAACCCTCAGCTTTAAACTTTATCCAAGCGGATTTTCCTCTATTCCTCCGTCAGGTGACGACGAACCGCTACCTTCTGTAGGAAGTTCGTCATTGATGCGATCCACATCTTTGAGGCTAAGTCCTTCGGAGCGGGTGCTTCCGTTAGCCGTAATACGAATTTCCTTATTGGCACGGAAACAAACGCGTAAGCTAGTGATATCATTCGCCGTAAATGCCTCTGCCGTATCCGCCCCTTTGCTACGGGCGGCAAGATAAAAAAATCCCAACCCGTCAATGTTTACCGACCGCCCAAAAAGCAACTCTTCTTTCAACTCCGTACGGAAATCCTTCAGCACAGAGTTCACCACTCCTTCACTCACACCGGAAAGTCGGCTGATCTTTTTCGCAATCTGCTTCAGATCCATCGCCACACCATACTTATAGGTGATAACCGGATATACCTTCTTTGCCGATTTCTTATCAAGAGGATTTAATAATCTCCAAACCTTCTTATACAAAATACTCATAGTTCTTTTTCTTTTTAAATTAAATAAATCATGTTCAAAATCTCTTCGCTAACGTTAACGTTGCAAAGGTGCGGCAACTTCTATAAAGCTCAAATGAACACTTATTATGGTATTTCAAAGCTATACACCTATACAATATAAAGACCTATACGCCTTGTAGGAGCGAATCATCATTTATCCACATACACACATCACATATCTACTCATAAAAACAGGAAGAAAACACGGTAGTATATCCGGAGAATTCAATGACCGCCTTTATAAATTTTCTTTTATCTACGTCAAGAACTGATAAATTGTTTTATAAAAGTTTCATACTCAGCCCCGGGTCATATACTCGGGAACACTTCCTTGTTACAGAAACAAAGTGAAAATCTATTATTACCGTTGGGATGTCCCTCTTAGAGTATTATAAAAAAATAGACATTATGAGAAAGATAGTTAAGATTGAAAACAGTTCTTTTTACAGATAAAGGCACGATGTACAAAGTCGAATTTATCCGTGTGTTCACCGCACCTTTGTCTTTTCCTGAAAAGCGGCTTTTTGCTATATTTACGGTAATGGAGACTACGAAGTTTCTGGGGGAGACAGCTATCCTAAAATTAAGAAAATACTTTTATTCAAACTCAAATATTATCACCAATCTGAAGTTCAAGCAATTTATACTTAAGATTTAAATATTTTTATAGTTGCAATATTTTTCTGTAAGTCTGGAATAAATTTCTTATCGCCTTATTATAAAGGCTTTGGGAGAAGTGCCCGATTTTGAGGTAACGAGTTGGCAACCGTGCCTATTGCTGCGCTCTGCTGTGCATTGCTTTCAAGTAATTCGTTCTATGCACAAATATAAGAAGAAAAAATCAAATTACTCTATATAAAAAATGGAATTGAAGATTAACCAAAGATGAAATAATAAGGATTAGAAATAATATCAACGCTCTTTTTAGGTTTATCTGTTAAAATTATCCATATTATATATATCTATAAACATTTAAATTTAGGTATATGATATACGGATATATTAGAGTAAGCAGCGATAAGCAGACTGTGGAAAATCAACGTTTTGAAATCAATAACTTCTGTAACGACCAGAAAATGAAAATTGATGGTTGGATTGAAGAAACTATTAGCGGAACAAAAGCCTACAGTAAACGTGAGCTTGGAAAATTGCTCAATAAGGTACAGAAAGATGATTTGATTATCTGTGCTGAATTGTCAAGATTGGGTCGTAATCTCTTTATGATAATGGAGATTCTGAATATTTGCATGGGCAAGGAATGTAGGGTTTGGACTATCAAGGACAACTATCGGTTGGGGGAGGACATTCAAAGTAAAGTGTTGGCTTTTGCTTTTGGACTGTCAGCTGAGATTGAGCGCAACCTTATTAGCCAACGAACCAAAGAAGCCTTGGCACGAAAAAAAACAGAGGGGGTGGTATTGGGACGTCCTAAAGGGAAAAAGAGTGCTCCAGAGAAGTACAAACTTCATGGTAAGAAAATTCTCATACAAGAACTATTAAAAGCTGAAGTATCACAGCGCAAAATCGCTAAAATTTGTAAAGTGGATAGAAATACGCTTGCTCGATTTATCAAGACTTTTATGGTAGAAACATAAGGAGCGATTTTGTGCAGCAACAGAGTGTGGAGTGCAATTTTGTTTCCTCTGATTCATGGGTGATACTTTCGCCTATTGAACAAAGTATTAAACGAAAAATTGAAGCTGTTGGAACTCCGTTAAAAGATTGGGATATTCAAATCAACTACGGCATTAAGACTGGATTCAATGATGCATTTATCATCAACACAGAAAAGCGTGATGAGATATTAGCGACTGCCAAACAGAGGAAGAACGTATCAGAACGGCTGAACTTATACGACCGATTTTGAGAGGACGCGATGTGAAACGTTACGGATATGATTGGGCTGGTTTTTGGCTTATCAACACACATAATGGATTGAAAAATAAGGGAATAAAGCCTGTAGATATAAATGATTATCCTGCAATTAAAGAATGGTTGGATAATGGAGGTATAACCTATAGCGGTAAAATGTATAAGGGATTCTCACAAATAGAGAAACGGTCTGACCGAGGTGATACGCCATATAACCTACGAAACTGCGCATATATGGAGGATTTTTCTAAGCCAAAAATTGTGTGGGGAGAAATATCTGATAAATCAAAATTTGCTTTCGACTTTTTAGGGGAATATATACCAGAAGCAACTTCTTTTTATATGAAAGGCGAATGCATTGAATACCTTTTGTCTGCTTTAAATTCGTCTGTATCTGAATGGTTGTTTTCTAAAGTAGGGACAACTACAGGAGTGGGGACAATTAGATGGAAAAAGTATACCATAGAACAGCTTATTGTTGCCAAGCTGTCTACTGAACAACTAAATACTCATCTTGCTGCTTTCAATGATTTGAAAGTAGGCAAGATGAGTATTACGGATTTTGAATGTTTTAGCAATAAGTTGATGTATGATATTTATAAGCTTACCTCAGATGAAATCCAATATATTGAAAACCAGCAAACAGTCTAAATAGACTTTCGGAGTGAAGAAACAAATGAATGTAGAAAATTAGTTTCTTCACTCGTAAACCCATATACCATTGAAACCAAACTCTCTATTTTAGAGTCAATGAATGGTAGATTGATATTTTTATTTGTTATACTGTTTGCAAGTTCAGCTAATTCTACAAGTTCTATTTTGTTTGCATCATAAGGAGGCATAGGGAAAGTCGCTATATTTTGACCTCCAACTTGAACATCTCCAACGCCAGTTTTATTCATATTAGTCACATAGCTATACCATGTTATAGCTTGTGAATTCAATACAGCCAACAGATAATCCAAATGATTGCCTGTCATAATATAACACGCATTGTTCATTACATAATTGTTGGTATCATATGCAAAAGCCATTTGGTTTCCGATTATTTTCCACACAATTTTTGGCTTAGAAAAATCCTCCCAATAACTGATGCTATCTTGTGTTTCAA